>JQIA01000585.1_pt1 | contig 18897 bp, 11 predicted proteins | sample 811431 | NCBI WGS metagenome assembly JQIA01 (sample SAMN02998118, study PRJNA258478) | marine sediment metagenome | biome: marine; feature: seafloor; material: sediment; isolation source: oil-polluted sediment collected from 3 locations (0.5 km, 0.7 km and 0.9 km)... | place: USA: Gulf of Mexico ...
GTTCCCAACGCGTTGTGTATTGGGGTGATAAAATTCTCGTTTCATAGTTTATACCTCCTGTAATTAATATTACAAGAGGTAAGCGTTTTTTAATTTTTAAATCGGTTTTCGTTACCGCGCTAGGGTCTATAAGTACACTCATGGACAATGAAGCCCTTAAATATAGGTTCATAACTTCCTTTCGTTTTCAAATAAAGGAAGATTGGGATTATGAATATTTGGAGAATGATGTGGAATTGTTTTTTTGCAGATTATAATGTTTGTAAGTAGAAGGCCTATATATTAACTGCTCCATTCATTAGAACTCAGAATGTGGCGTTAGAAGTCGAATGTAGGTTTAAAATAATAAAATAGAGGAGAATAACCGGTACTACTAATAAGTCTCACTTGGTTTGGACGTTTAATTCGATAGGTTTGTTGGACATCCAAGAATAATCACTAGGAAAGAGGTATTACCTAACCTTCTTTATGTCCGATACGCTTTAGTATTGGACATACTCGATAGTATAAGTTATGCTTAGATTACTAAAAAACTAATAGAATCAACAGCATGAGCAGTTCTAATCCAACAGCGCTCTATCCAACCTATATAGAGCTACAGGAGTTCTCTAGAACAGAATATCCACAACTTGATAGATTCTTTACAGCCAAACCAGGCTGGTGGACTGTGCATTGGTCCTGGGGTGAATCATTTCTTTTATATATTGGCCGGAACAAATCAGAACATACCTATGTACGGTTTCGCAATGAAGTCGAAAGGTTTTTATTATGGGCCTATCTAGTTAAGGAAAAACCAATAGATGATTTTAGAAAAACCGATATTTTGGACTATGCCGATTTTTGCTGGAAACCACCGATTAATTGGATTGGAACTTCTAGCCTCGATAGATTTTCTTTTGATAATGGTTATTTCATTTCTAACCGAAAATGGCGACCATACAAGATACAAGCACCAAAAAGCCAACAATCTAAAATTGTCGACAAAAAGAAATATAGACCATCTCAACAAACGCTTGTTTCATCGTTCACAGCCGTTATAGCTTTCTATAAATATTTAATGAACGAAGAACTGTGCTACGGGAACCCCGCTCAAATTGCGAAAAAAGATTGTCGACACCTGATAAAGGACACTCAAGTAAAAGAAGTAAAACGGTTAACTGAGTCACAATGGCAATATGTTCTAGACACCGCTGTTAGTATGGCTGATAAAAGAGTAGGTTATGAAAGGAATTTATTTGTTATTGCTTCACTTAAAACACTATTTTTAAGAATATCGGAATTATCAGAGCGCGAAAATTGGTCGCCGGTTATGGGGCATTTCTGGCAAGATGAAGATGAAAACTGGTGGCTAAAAATATTTGGTAAAGGGAGGAAAATTCGCGATACTACTGTGCCGCTAGACTTTATTCCTTTTTTAGAAAGGTATCGATTATCTAGAGGGCTTTCAAGAACTCCAACAGGTAGCGAAAATACCGTGCTTGTAGAGAAAATTCGCGGTCAAGGCGGCATGAGTTCCCGGCACCTCCGAAGACTTGTTCAAGAGGTTTTCGATCGCGCCTATATGGAAATGAGAGACTCCGAAGGTCAATCAAAAGCCATTAAGTTAAAAGAAGCTTCCACACATTGGTTAAGACATACAGGCGCAAGTATGGAAATTGAGCGGGGGCGAGCCTTAAAAGATTTATCGGAAGACTTAGGCCACTCAAGCATGGCAACTACGGACACTATTTATGTGCAAACTGAAAATAAAAAGCGAGCTGAAAGTGGTAAAGCGCGAAAGGTTAATTAAGAGAGTTGAAATAAGTTTTAGATACCCTTCTCTTCTTAATCAATTTGTAATGTTCCGTCTTCAATAAGAACATCAAAATCAAAACCATCAGTTAAACTCTCACAACTTAATGCTCTTAAAATTTTCAACTCTTTTGAATGATTTTGTTTTTCAATCTGTGCTTGGTCTATCATTTGTTCATGAGCAATCTGAATGAGTCTTTTAACTCTGATTAATTCGCTTTCATTATTGATTTGCAAGTTGTCTAAGTCAACGTAAGTTAAGCTAGCCCGACACACAACAGATCGACCGTTTGCAATTTCATAGCTAGTGTGATTAAAAGAAGTACATATATTTAATAGACCATCTATCATTCTTTGTTTGTCTTTAGATGCATTAAAAAGAATGTATGAACCATCCCTCAAAGTGTAGAATTGAGTGTCAGCATTGGTTTCTCTTCGTAACTCAATAGAAACTTGAGACAAAAACTCTTTAGCTTCTAGAGCTCCGTGTTTTTCAACTATGTCAGCATAATTAGTGAACTCGATTATAGCTGCTACACTATAATTTTTGACTGAAACTGATAAAGTTGCGTCTGTGTGCAATAGCTGTTTAGTCGATGTAGATGATTGCCTTTGGCTTTCTTTTTCTCTCATATCCAATACGAATTTAAATCGATAAAATCCAGTTGATATATCACGATAACGTTCGATATCTATCTTGCTATTGGTGACTTCTAGTTCGTTACCTAATTTAGCAATCGTTCTATCTCGATCAGAAATCGTATAAATAAGTGAGTCGTTATCAATTCTTAACTCCTTTATTCGAAGTTTCTCTAAAGTTTGTTTATTTGCCTCTGAAGCTATTTTTCGCTTATATTGTCTTGAAATAATAATTAATATAACTACAAAAACAACAAATAGAAGCAGTATCGCCATAAATACGAATTGCTTACTACTAAAAAAATCAGCATTTATTTTTACGGCAAAATTAAGTGAGTTTGATGACCAAGGTTCACCGGATATCCTTGATTGAATTTCTATGTTATATGTACCTTTGGCGAGGCCTGCAATAAACAATTTGCGGTTACCGCCGAGATTGACCCATTTATTATCAAATCCATTTATCCTGTATCGATATCTCGAAACGCCAAATTTAAAATAGGTCATTGCCGATACCCAAATCTCAATCGCTGTTCCGTATTTTATGTTTTTTGTATATATATCCTTTTCAGAATTTAATGTAAATGGATCTAACACTTCCAAACCTAATTTCACCTTTACAAATTTTAAATTCGCATCGTTAGTATTCTTTCTGGTTGTAGAGTCAATAATTGAAGTAACTCCATTGATACTAGAAAAATAAATCCTGTTGCCTTCATCTGAAAGGGTACCAACCAAATTAAATTCATCGCTAGAAATACCATCTGTACTTCTAAATAGATCCATTTTTAATATATTCCTATTATATTTTACTAACCCCTTGCTTGTACTTAACCAGATCCCTGATTGATTATCTTGTTGTATTCCGTAGATAGCGTTACTAGGTAAACCTTCATGGGTTGTAATTCTATCAAATTGATATAGACTGGACTGCATCGATTTAATTTCTATAATTCTATTTAGACCATCGGCAGTACCAACCCAAACAAAACCTTGATTATCCAAATAAATTGTTTGCACGCTATTACTTGATAAACTATTAGGTAGTAAGGGATCGTAAGTGAAATGTTTCCAGGTTTTGTCAGTGTGATTATAAAGTAGTAAACCACCATCACCGCCTATCCAAAAGTTTCCATTTTCATCTTCCACCATACTATTTAATGAATGTGTCTTTTGAGTATAACTGTATGGTAGTTTTTCTGACCAGCTTTCCAATTCTATTTTCTGAATATTTTTATCTTTCAAATCAAAATCATTAGTGATTATTTTGTGTAGGCCACGTTCTGATAGCATCCATAAATATCCAGAGTGATCTTCAAAAAACGTCGAAACACTTATTGTACTTTCTAGTATTTCACCATCAATCGTAACTTCTGTTTTAATGATTTCTTTAGTTTCTAAATCAATTAAAAATATTTCACTAAATGTTGCAACCCAAAGTACATTGCTCTTATCAATTTTCAAACCAAACACATACTGATCATAATCAATGCCCTTCTCATCGATAGGTTTTTTGATAGCACCTGACATCAAATTATATTGAATTAAACCCCCTCCGTAGGAAGCTAACCACAAATTTTCATATTGATCTTTTTCGATACCATGAATGGTGTTAATTGAGTTGATTTTTTTCGCATCTTGTTGTGTAAATAGATGTTCAAATCGTTGCTGATTTGGATTTAGAAGATTCACACCCCTTCCATAAGTTCCTAGCCAAACCAATCCATCTTTATCAATGAAAGAAGAAATGATGTCGATCGACGACAGTTGCCTTTTACCCAAACCCGCTTGCGTATGTGATACAAATTTTAGTGTTTTTCTATTAAAAATACTGATGCCGTTGATTGTAGATACCCACAACGAATTATTAGAGTCTATAACTAAATCTTGAATATAATTAGAAGCAATCGATTGACCATTTTTGCTATCTTCATAAAAAGTCTTTACGGTTTTATTTGCCAAATTATACTGAAATAACCCCGTTCGAGTGCCAATCCAAAGCTCACCTCTATCGATAAGAAGTTTGGTGGTTGACTTACTGCGAAGGAAAGTGAGGGAGTCTTCATTACACAAATTTACTATCACGTTATTATGCTTATTCAATTCAAAAATACAATTGTCTGAAGCAACTAATAGTTTACCATCATTAAAAACTAACGAATTAATTTGTGGGGTTATATCTGACAAATTAACTTTCTGAAACTTTGTTAATGGCGGAGCATCAAAGGCTCGGAAAAATAATCCATTATCTGTTCCAACCCATACACCTATATTCTCTACATAAAGGATGTCTCTAACTAAGGAATTTAATTCCGGGGAAATAGCACTAAAATTTGTGAATTTTTTGGAGGAGAAATCCATATAACTTAAACCGGAAACTGTACCTACCCAAAGTCCTTCATTTGGTATGACTTCTAAAGAAATAACCCAGTTTTCATGTAATGATTGGGGAAGTTTATGATCATGTTGATAAACTAGAAAATCATAACCGTCAAAACGGTTGAGACCATCTTCCGTTGCAAGCCAAATAAAACCATTATTATCTTGAACTACTTGATTAACAACACTCTGGGATAGACCTTCATCAAGGGATAATTTTTGAATATCAAAAGCTTTTGTATATCGATAGTCTAATTTGTTGGCTTTAATCGTTTGCGAAGCAGCTAGAAAGAAAAAAATAAAGCACAAAACTAAAGCAGAATGTTTTAATCCATTTAGATTAGAATCCTGCATCAATTTAAGAATCTAACATGGCTATATTTATATGGTTTAAACCCATGTTTATCAGCGAAAAATAAACGGATTTTATCTAGGTCTTTGTGCTTATTATCTGTCATTTCAAATAATGGGCCCCAACCAATTGTTTTTGTTGAGGTATCTAAAAAAGCAGTAACAACTGGCACGTTAGCTTTTCGAGCAATGTGATAGAAACCACTTTTCCAATGGTCAAGGTAGCTACGCGTTCCTTCCGGTGAAAGCGCAAAGATCATGGTGTCTCTTTTTGAAAATTCACTGACGATTGTATCAACAACATTATGGGAGCTCGAACGCTCAACGGGAATTCCTCCTAGCCTTTTAAGGAGCCATCCAATTGGACCAATAAAAATAGTGTGTTTACCAATAAAACATACTTTTATCTTACAAGCAAACTTCACCAAAATAAACATGAAGAAATCCCAGTTTGATGTATGTGGCGCAATAATTACAACAAATTTTTTTTGATCTGGCAAATTACCAACAATTTTCCATCCTAAAATAAAAAATATGGTTTTAGCTAACCAACTCAAAATTAAGATTTTCCAACATTATGAAGTTCTATATTGCAGTCGTCATCTTCATCATCTACTAAGCTTGTAATATTATTGTTTACGTTAGTATTTCCTTTTGCAAAATCGTTTCGTTCATCGTCAATACCTTTTAAATAAGCTTCATCAATGTCACCGGTAATATATTTACCATCAAAAACAGAAGTATCGAAATGAGTTATTTCTGGATTACCTTCTTTACATGTGTCGATTAGATCAGATAGCTCTTGATAGATCATGCGGTCGGCGCCGATTAATTCTCCAACTTCGTCTTCGGTTTTTCCATGCGCGATAAGTTCTTTTACAGAAGGCATGTCAATACCGTATACATTTGGATAACGAACTGGGGGAGCAGCTGACGCAAAGTAAACTCTATTCGCTCCAGCATCTCTTGCCATCTGTACAATCTGGCTACTTGTTGTTCCTCGTACGATTGAATCATCCACTAAGAGAACATTTTTACCTTTAAATTCCAGTTTAATAGCATTCAATTTTTGCCTGACAGACTTCTTTCTAACTTCTTGTCCAGGCATGATAAAAGTACGACCAATATATCGGTTTTTCACAAAACCATGTCTTAACTTTATTTTTAGATTTTGAGCTAACTCCATAGCACTCGTTGCTGAAGTATCAGGTATTGGAATTACGACATCAATATCGTGATCAGCCCATTCTTTTCTAATTTTATCTGCAAGTTTTTCTCCCATACGCAAACGAGAACGATAGACTGAAATATTGTCCATAAACGAGTCAGGTCTAGCTAAATAAACATGTTCAAAAATACAAGGAGCTGTTATATCAAGAGTGACGCATCGTTTAGAATGAAGTACGCCATTGTTATCGACATAAATAGCCTCACCAGGCAATAAATCGCGCATTTTTTTAAAGCCTAAAGCATCCAATGCTACACTTTCAGATGCAACCATATATTCTAACTGTCCATCGACTTCTTTTTTACCTAATACTGCGGGTCTAATACCATGAGCATCTCGAAATGCCAACATACCATAACCAGTAATTAATACGACAGCCGTGTAAGCCCCTTTGCACCGTCTATAAACATTGTCCATAGCCATAAAAATAACATCTTCATTTAAATTATTGCTAGTGCTAGCCTTTTGTAGTTCACTGGCAAAGATATTAAGTAAAATTTCTGAATCAGAATTGGTATTAATATGTCGCTTATCGGTTTTGAATAGTATTTTTTTTAATTCCTTTTTATTGGTTAAATTTCCATTATGAGCTAAAACAATACCATAGGGAGAATTAACATATAAGGGCTGAGCTTCTGCGGAGCTTGAAGAGCCTGCAGTCGGATATCGAACATGACCCACTCCGATATTACCTTCTAAACGTTGCATATGTCTTGTATGAAAAACATCTTTAACTAGTCCATTAGCTTTGCGTAAAAACATTTGCCCGTTATTTAAGGTAACGATACCAGCCGCATCCTGACCTCGGTGTTGCAATACCGTTAAAACATCATAGATCCTTTGATTAACTGGAGAATGACCATAGATACCAACAATGCCGCACATAGAGCTTGAACCTTAATGTTATTTTTGAAAATACTTGTTTTTGAAAATCGTTATCTTTTAAACCATTGTCATAAAAAATAGCTGTCTTTAAAAATGAACTAATCGTAATTTAAAGGTAATTTACTGGTTAATTCAGGTAAAACGGTATCAACTTTTTCATAAAACCAATTACCTAAAATTTCAACATGAGGAACTAATTGGGATTTTTTCCACCAGTCATCTTCATTAACTAAAGTGAATTCCCTTAAAAGTATAACGGAAACTGATACTAAAAGAACTCCTCTGAGCGCTCCAAATACCATGCCCATAATCCGATCCATACCACTTAATCCAGTTTTTTCAATCAATTGACTCAATATATAATTAATTAATCCCATTACGACCAATGTGATCAGGAATAATGAAACCCATGCAACGGAATAGCGCAAGCTGGGAGTGTCAATATAAGTAGTTAAAAGTGCAGAAAACTCACGATAGAAGCCCTTAGCGACAAAAAATGCTAGTATCCATCCAGCTAAAGCCAAAGCCTCTCGAGTAAAACCGCGTAATAAACTGATTGCAGCAGATAGCCCAATCACAATTACTATTGCCCAATCGATCCACTGCATTAACCTAACTCCACTTTTACGTGCCTATCAATTTAACAAGCACTAATTTGATTCGAGATATTCGCAATTTTAGCAAATTAGGATCTTTGATGGTATCTTTTTAACGGTTCATATTTCAAAATGCTATTTTTCATGCCGGACTATCTTTAGGATATCGCAAAAATATCAATTTAGTGTTTAATTGGGTTAAAGACTTTTAACATTCCTTTGGTAGCAGAAATCTTATTAATACTTAATATCGCTCTTTTAGCCCGTTCTCTCTTAATAAATGGACCAACAAACACTCGATAAACGACTTTTTTGTCTACAGTAACTTTACTTTTATAAGCTTTATTCTCATTATCTATTAATTTATTAACTAATTTACTAGCATTTTCTTTATTTGAGAAACTCGCTACTTGAATGATCCATGCGTCATCATTGGTAGATACATGGTTCATTATCTTTTTAACTTGACTATTTTTTTGAATAAGTTTCTTATCCGAATCTTTTGACCCAACGATCACCTCGTCAATAATTTCTTTATCAGGTGTATTGTCGATGTTAGATTTAATAACTTTTGCTTGCTCTTCAATTTTTTTTGCTTCTAAAGCCTCTTCGGCAAGCAATTCATCAATTTTAAAGGTATCCATTTTGTAATCAGCAATAATTGGTGGTTTTTTAGGGATTTTACTTTCGAAAATTCCATTTGAGGTTTTCTCTTTTAATATAGAAGGTAAAAAAATGACCCCAAGTGCGACCAAAACAATCGCGCCGATAATTCTTTGTTTTAGACTATTTTCCATTATTAGTACCTAAATCTTTGGAGAGGCTTTAGTTAAAGTGTTTTTTTAATTTGAGAAATTCTGAGACGGTAATAAAGGATCCTATAATATAAAGATGATCAGTCTCATTAATTATTTCACTCACATAATCTGTTGCTAAACGCATATTGTTAAAGCATTTATGTTTTGGTAATTCTTTATCGAGTTGGTTAACAGATCGGTTTAAATCTTTTGCCAAAGCTCCCCTTTTAAAAGGCAAATCTACAAATATCCATTGTTCAATACACTTATCTAATATTTGAATATATTCTTTGGTCGCTTTATCCGACATTAAGCCACAGATAGCGATTCTACTACCATTACAAGTTAATGACTGCATTTGATTTAAAAGATTTGAAGCTGCTTGTGGGTTATGAGCTACATCGGTAATGACTAAAGGATTCTTTTGTTGTCTCTGAAAACGACCGTTTAGCTGTATAGACTTAAAAACAACCTTTAAATCAATATGTTGAAGGCGCTTTTTAAACAAGTTTATAAAGCTTGCTAAGGCTAATTCTATGTTTTGTTTTTGCAGCTGATAACAATTTATTTGTGGATCCGCAATCGAGTCAAACGAAAGAACCGTGTCTAACTCATCATCTTCAATTAAACGAAAGTCTATATCTGAATTAGTGATAGAGTTTGTTAATAATCCTAATGTTTTATCGTCACCAACAAGATTTAATGAATTCGTTCTATAGATGCCAGCTTTTTCGACGGAAATTGCCTCTAAAGTATCCCCTAGCCAATCCGTATGGTCTTTTGCAATAGTTGTGATGATTGCAACATCAGGATTGATTATATTAACCGCATCTAAACGCCCTCCTAAACCAACTTCTAATACAATTAAATCTAATTTTTTAGTTGAAAATACTTGAAGTGCAGCCAAAGTTGTAAATTCAAAGAAGGTTAATGGCGCGTCATCTCTATATTTTTCTATTTGACTAAAAGCCTGATTAAGCTCTTTATCCAACACGTTAGTCCCATTAACTCGGATCCTTTCATTAAATACCATTAAATGAGGTGATGTGTAGCAACCGACCTTCAATTGTGATTGAAGAGCCAGAGATTCTAAGGTGGCTACGCATGAACCTTTGCCATTAGTTCCCGCAACGATGATCACTTTTGCGTTTGGTTTTAAAAGACCTAAAGAGGTTGCAACGCTTTTAACGCGGCTCAATCCTAATTCGATTTCTTCTGGATTGAAACTCTCAATCTTTATTAGCCAATTGTTTAGCTCTATGGCTTCGCGATTTTTAGTCTCGATTGAATTGACTGGTTGATGATTGCTCATTAATAGAGTTCTTTTTTAGAAACGACAAAAGCGCCTATTTCAGCGCTTTTGTTTAAATTAATTTATAAGAATAAAGAAGAATAGCTTATTACAAATTTTGACTATAAATTAACAACTATTTTTTGTTGTACCGGAATAGTCACCATATTAGCCGACTTTTGAAAATCTTCAATTTCGTTGAAATTTAAATAACGGTAAATCTCATCACTCATTGTATCCAAGTGTGCAGCATAGGTCATATATTCTTCGACGGTCGGTAATTTACCAACAATCGCGGCTACCGCTGCTAGTTCAGCAGATGACAAATAAACATTGGCGCCATTTCCTAATCGATTGGGGAAGTTTCTGGTGGATGTTGATACAACCGTTGAATTGGCTGCCACTCTTGCTTGATTACCCATGCATAAAGAACAACCTGGCATCTCAGTTCTTGCACCAGCCGTTGCAAAGATATTATAGTAACCCTCTTGCATTAATTGATGCTCATCCATTTTGGTTGGCGGAGCGATCCAAAGTCGCGTAGGAATAGCATCCACTTTTTCTAGCAATTTCCCTGCTGCTCGGTAATGTCCAATATTGGTCATACAACTACCAATAAAGACTTCATCAATTTTTACACCCTGAACATCAGATAAAAGCTTAACGTCATCAGGATCGTTGGGACAAGCTAGAATTGGCTCTTTAATATCATTTAAGTTAATTTCGATAATTTCTGCATATTCTGCATCAGCATCGGCGGTTAATAGCTGTGGATCTTTTAGCCATTCTTGCATTTTTTCAATTCGGCGACTAATCGTTCTTGCATCGCCGTAACCTTCTTTAATCATCCATTTAAGCATGACTATATTAGAATTTAAATATTCAATAATGGGGGCTTTATCTAGTTGTATTGAACAGCCTGCAGCACTTCGTTCTGCCGCCGCATCAGATAACTCAAATGCTTGCTCAACTTTTAAATCGGGCAACCCTTCAATTTCTAAAATTCTTCCAGAGAATATATTCTTTTTACCTTCTTTCTCAACAGTTAATAAACCTTTTTGTATCGCTGCGTAAGGGATAGCATTGACCAAATCTCGTAAAGTCACGCCAGGTTGCATTTCACCAGAGAATTTAACTAACACCGACTCAGGCATATCTAACGGCATAACGCCGGTTGCAGCTGCAAAGGCGACTAAACCTGAACCCGCTGGAAATGATATACCGATTGGGAAACGTGTATGAGAATCTCCACCTGTACCCACGGTATCTGGTAGTAACATTCTATTTAACCAACTATGAATAATGCCGTCGCCGGGTCTTAAAGAAACACCGCCACGGTTCATAATAAAGTCAGGAAGTGTATGTTGAGTATCAATATCGATTGGTTTTGGATAAGCTGCTGTATGGCAAAATGATTGCATAGTTAAATCAGCTGAAAACCCCAAACAAGCGAGATCTTTTAGCTCATCTCTTGTCATAGGTCCTGTGGTATCTTGAGAGCCAACGGTTGTCATCTTCGGTTCGCAATACTGATGAGCTCTAACGCCATCTATACCACAAGCTTTCCCCACCATTTTTTGCGCTAGGGTAAATCCTTTATCGGAGTCTACTACTGCTGCAGGTAGTCTAAATTGTTCGCTAATTGGTAATCCTAAAAATTCACGCGCTCTAGCAGTTAAACCTCTGCCAATGATAAGAGGAATTCGCCCCCCTGCTTGCACTTCATCTAAAATAACCTCTGTTTTCAAAGAAAATTCTGCTAATAATTCACCGTCTTTTTCTATTTTTCCTTGGTATGGATAAATATCAATCACGTCGCCCATTTCCAATTTAGAAATATCGACTTCTATTGGCAACGCCCCAGCATCTTCCATTGTATTAAAGAAAATAGGCGCAATTTTGCTACCTAGACAAAAACCGCCATCTCGTTTATTGGGGATATTAGGAATATCATCGCCCATAAACCATAAAACAGAATTAGTCGCTGATTTTCGTGAAGAACCAGTCCCTACTACGTCACCGACGTAAGCGACTGGATGCCCTTTTTCTTTTAGTTGCTCGATAACTTCTAACGGATTGCCTTCTAACCCTTCACGAGGGTTTTTTAGCATAGCCAACGCATGGAGAGGAATATCGGGTCTTGACCATGCATCTTGCGCAGGTGATAAATCATCAGTATTGGTTTCACCTGGAACCATAAATACAGTTAATGTAATTTTATCAGCTAGCGCACCCTTGTTAGTAAACCATTCTGCATCAGCCCAACTTTGAACTACAGACTTAGCAACCGCATTGCCTTTTTTAGATTTCTCAGCGACATCGTGAAATGCATCAAACATTAACAGCGTTTTTTTAAGTTGCTCTCCTGCTAGTTCAGCTAAATCACTATCATCTAATAATTCGACCAAGGTTGTAATATTGTATCCACCGAGCATAGTGCCAAGTAACTGCACCGCAAGGTTCTTATCTATAATAGGGCTAGCTGTTTCACCTTTTGCAATAGCAGAAAGGAATCCGGCTTTAACATAGGCAGCCTGATCAACTCCGGCTGGTACTCGATTGGTGATTAGATCCAATAAAAAGGTTTCTTCGCCCTCTGGTGGATTCTTTAATAGTTCAACCATATCAGTCATTTGTTCTGCTGAAATAGGTTGTGGAACAATTCCTTGCTCTGCTCTTTCGTTCACATGATTTCTGTAGGCTTGTAACACGTTAGAGATCCTCTTCTAGGGGTAAATTTTAACTTAACTTGGTTAATAATCGATCACTCTATTTAATGGGCGCGATTATACAGTTGATCGCTTTAACATTAAATCAGTTATTAAAACGATTTTTCTTATATTTGATATAGGTCTAATTAATAGAGCTTGAACTCAAGTAGACTCTATTCACCTGCTGACCTAATAACCGTCTGAAAATAACACTAATTGAACGCCTTGCATTGTCCAAGGTGCTCGTCCTCCAGTTGGAATAGGCATTTGCTCATATTTAAGCGAACCATCACTTTTTGTTTCGGTATTTAAACAATGAATCATTTTGTCAACAAATTCACTTGCTGCTATTTGCGTTTTCCAACTTCGATACCCTTCTGGCCACTGTATAGTCATTTCTCGAGGTCTTGTCCCTCCCCAGCCTGGAATGGTGCCTAAATGTTCAAAACGATTATCAAGATCCATATGCCCGGCTTCAACCATTAAAAAATCAAGCCTTGAAAGGATGGAAGTTGCGACTCGGCTATTCCAACAAACCATAGGTGTCCTACCCTCTTCCCTATTAAGCCAGTGCGTTGCAAAGGAAGCTATCAAAGACCAGCCACTATTCATCTTAGCTTTTGAGTTAATATTTTTTCCAATTGCGGCTTTCATTACCGCATGAATATTCTGCCAAGTCGCTTCTTTTTGAGGAACACCGGATTGCAAAAATATTTCCTCTGCTGTTTTAACCGCAAGTTCTTTATCTTCATCATTCCAGTCAAGACCATCATCAATACCTTTTGCTAAAAGTGCCGCTCTATACATTAATGCGTCAGCTGAATGAGAAACTTGCATTAATCCATTTCTAGGTTTAGGCCAAAAGAACGCTTCTAATCGGTCGTGCCAACTACTCACAGAATCCGCAACAGCTTCTCTTTGATACATTGGAGTAAAGGGATCTTCATCAATCCAAGCAACTACTGCACTAGCGTACTCTTCATCAGATGAGTCTTTTGATGGTACTACTGGGGGATAAATATCTTCACCAATCACTTCAATTCCCGCGTCATCGATTATGATCGGATCACTACTAGGAGACTCTATATCGGCTTGTATCCTTGCTTCTGCGTAGGCAGTAAACATATCTTGCTCTAAAAAAGTTAAAGAATCCCAATAATCTAACGCTTGATCGGTCAGTCTAACGCCGTTAGCTTCACCTTCATCGGCTAGTTTTGTTTTTCTGATAATGTCTGGATTCATCAAGAAAAAAGCTCTGCCAAGTTGAGACCGATCTCTAAATGACCAAGGAACCATTAAACGAGCCGCAACTTCTACAGTAAAACGATTTCCTTCCTGCAAAATTTCATATAATTTTTCATCACATTGTCCGCTTGGCATTTTGCCTTTGCGCCATTCATCATGCTCGCCAAATCGCTTGAACCAAACTTTCCAAGCACCGATAAACAAAGCTTTTGGAACTTGATAGTGGTCTGCTTGAGGAAATATCATTTTTTTCATTTGATAGCCTTTAATTTTTAGTTCATTTAGAGTATTTGTTTTGAACAATTAACTTAGCCAATACTAATGAAATTTTGTTAAAAATCAACGGTTTTCAGCAGAAAGTTAAAGAATAAATGATTCATGTCATATTGAAGAATTACTATAAGTATAGTTGATTCTAAGAATACTAAGTTAATAATTAGTGTTCAATTTAGAAACTATGATTACGACTTTCAATTTGCTTGTTTCATGAAAAAAAATTGTCATTCTATGGTGTAAATTGTAGCGAATAACCTAATCGCTACTTAGCGTTGCCAATTTTAGAACTGATCAGGTAAAATGCGCATAACCCCTATTTTATTTAATAAAGGAATCTCCATGGAATTATCTGCACTGACGGCTATCTCTTCGGCGGACGGTCGCTATGGTAGTAAAACAAAAGAATTGCGCGCTATATTTAGCGAGTTTGGGCTTATTAAGTATCGCGTTTTGGTCGAAGTTTGTTGGTTACAGGCTTTAGCTAATTGTGAATTAATAAAGGAGGTTCCTCAATTTAGTGAATCAACTACTACTGATTTAAATCGAATAGCTGAAGAATTTAGTCTAGAAGATGCCCAACGAGTAAAAGATATTGAAAGTACTACAAATCATGATGTTAAAGCCGTTGAATATTTCTTAAAGGAAAAGACAGCCGACAATAAAGAAGTTTGCGCTGTAAGCGAATTCATTCATTTCGCTTGCACCTCAGAAGATATTAATAATTTATCTTATGCACTAATGCTCAAAGATGCATCGTTAGTTATCAATGAATACCAAGACCTAGTCGTTAACTCGATAGCTGATTTGGCGGGAGAGTTCGCGGAAATACCAATGATGTCTCGAACCCATGGTCAACCGGCGTCTCCAACAACATTAGGTAAAGAGATGGCGAATGTCGTCGCTAGACTGCAGCGTCAACAAGCTCAATTTGGTCGAGTTCAATTAATGGGAAAGATAAATGGCGCTGTTGGTAACTATAATGCTCATTACTCAGCCTATCCCGAAATTGATTGGCCTGTTTTTGCACAGCTATTTATAGAGGATTTAGGGTTAACTTGGAATCCATATACGACGCAAATTGAACCTCACGATTATATTGCTGAATATTTTGATGTGATAAGTCGATTCAATGTCATCTTAATGGATTTTGACCGGGATCTATGGGGATATATTGCTTTAGGGCATTTTAAACAAAGAACCATCGTTGGAGAAATTGGTTCTTCTACTATGCCACATAAAGTTAACCCCATCGATTTTGAAAATTCGGAAGGTAATATTGGAATTGCTAACGCTCTATTTACTCATCTTGGTCAGAAATTACCAATATCTCGCTGGCAAAGAGACTTAAGTGATTCAACGGCTTTAAGGACGCTTGGTTTAGGTGTGGCTCATTCATTGATTGCGTACCAGTCAACACTAAAAGGCATTTCAAAACTAGAAGTTAACGTGCAATCTTTAGCGTCAGAGCTAAACGAAAACTGGGAAGTGTTAGCTGAGCCGATTCAAACAGTTATGCGTCGCTATGGAATTGAAAAGCCATATGAAAAATTAAAAGAATTAACTAGAGGAAAAAGAATCGATCAAGCTGGAATGAGAGATTTTGTTGATACGCTTGAACTACCAGAAGACGTTAAAACATCACTTAAAGCATTAACGCCTTCTAACTACATTGGAAATGCTATTCAACAAGCTAAGAGTATTTGATATACGGCACCAACAGCTCTATATATTTCCAAGCATACGAAAAGACCGAGGTAGTTACACTACCTCGGTTTAATTTTACATCTATCAAAAACTAATTTTATATCTAGATAAATTCCAATACCTGTTTTTTCAGTTCTATTAACCATTTTACGTTAGCTTTGATTTTTTTGTCCTTCGCTTTTTCATCACCTGTCATTTTTGATTTCTTCATATCAATTACAACCGCATTAGCGAGAAGTTCTATCGAAGCCAGTTTTTCGCCTTTACCTAATGATTTGGTAGATTGGGAGTGGAAAGCTTTCTCAATCCCAGTTAAATAATTAGTTAATTTTTCGCCTAACTCTACTGACAATTCGGCAGCTAAAGTGTCCATGATTTTAATATCACTTGGAAGATCTGCTTGAACATATTCTTGTAAAAACATTCCTTTTTGAAACTCCTGAGTTGTAGTTCCTTTAAAGTTACTTTCTTTATTTAAATTATTAGTGACCAAAACTTTTTGTGAAATAGGTGAAATTATCTTGTAATCTAACTCAACAACCGCCAACTTTCTAATATGCTCAAGAGAAAGAATAACGTCTTCCATTACCGCTGATTCTAAATATCTAACCGGAGCATCCCCTTTACTTCGTTTTTTCCACTTAATATACTCTTCTGTTTCTACTTTATTAATACCTGTTTGTACATTTTTGCTACGCCTAGCTTGACTTCGATTAGTTTCAATAGCCGCCTGTAAAACTTCACCGTTAATTTGATAATGAGGCCCTGAATAGTCCTGAGAATCCGCTCTAGTAATATCAGTCACTACAAGAATTTCATCTTTTAAACCACTAAATAAAATCTTTTCAAGCTTACTCGCAATTCTGCGACCAACCGACGCAACGACTGAGTTTGCAGAAATCACCTCACTAAAGGGATTTATCGCTATTTTTGTTGTCGAACGAGAAATTATTTTTTCAATACCTGTTAATAACGCTTCGTTTAATGTTGGATAGCTATCATCAAACTCTTTGATGACTTGTAGCAAAGCATAATTTTTTCCAAAACTATTTTCTTCTTTAAGTGTTTCCTTTTTTAAAAGATCTAGAAAGGTTTTTTCTTGAATAAAGCCTTTATTGCTTACTGACAATTTACTTTGGATATCTCGCCCTCGTAAAAACTCATTGTAAGCCAGATAAAAATCACCTTTCTGATAAGCTTCTTGTGCATTTCCTGCAAAGTAATTAGCTAGAAGCAAAATACTTCGCCCCATTTTCTTCTTTATCTGCAACATGATTGGTTTATCAGCCACATCGACTAGAGCGATATAAGCAACTTCAGGTTTTGCATTTTGTAAAGCTTCATTAAATTTTTGCTCAAATAAAGATGTTTCAGACTGAGCTAGTAGCGATTCAAACTGAATATTTCCAGTATCGATTGATAGACCTGTATTAGCTTTTTGAATGGCTATATTAAACATACGTCTTTCAAAAGCGGTTCTACCATCCTTTGAAAGAGTTTCTAAACTACTTTTTCTCACTTTATTATAATGTTCTGTTTCACCTTCGTTTTCACCAGCTAAAATGGAAGCCTTTTTTAAAAAATTTAAACTAATATCTAATCTGCTCTCATTCTCTTTAGCGGATTGGTTGGCTTTATCTATTGCCGAATTAGTAAGCGTTAGTTGAGAATCTATTTCTTGTTTTGTATTGGCATAAGCACTTTGATTCCAATCTTTCATCGAATGAATTTCACTTAAAGCAAGATCTAAGGTTTGCCGGGTAACTAGTCCAAACTCTGTCTTATTAGAAAGTCTCTTAGCTGCATTATTTTGGTAGGTTGCAACTATGCTATTAACGATTTGAGCTTGAATAGATATAGCATTTTTTTTAGTTGAGCCAGAACTTTCTTCTATCGTTTTCCCAACAGTATGATAAAGTTGTTCAAGCGTACCATTTCTTTCAGCACGTGAAATATCGGCTGTTGATATCATTACTTTTTTTGCTCCGCCACAAGCCAACAGTAGCGAGATAAAAATAACTGAAGTGATATTAAGTAAAAATCCTTTCATAACGTTCTCTCAATTTTGATAATTATTCATTCTAAGATTGAATTAAATAGTAACTCATGTTTTTTAGTTGTGTCGTATTACATATTTTAATAAATATTTAAATGTCGACGGATTCAGGTTCTGTTAAATCACTTTCTATTTCCGCATCACTACTGTCTAAACTTTCTTCCAAATTATTTTTTTCAGTCGGCAAGGTATCATCTACGGGTAAATTCGGTGCTTCATTAGCACCTAGAACAGCGTCTTGCGTATCATCAATACCATTGCTTTCAGAACTTGCTTGGACTGGTTCGATAGTTTCAGGTGTTGATTCTACAATATCCTGAATTTTAATATCATATTCTGTTAGACGAGCATCTGCAGGATTATATATCTTTAACGCTTCTTGCCACTTAATGGCTTCAGACTTCAAATTGTTAGAAATCGCGACATTTAGATTTTGAATAATTATTTCACCTATTTTCTTTATTCCTAAAAGTGCCTCTTCGTCTTTGGCATCAATTTTTAATACTGCTTGATATCTGTCTAGAGAATTATTTCCATAGGGTGTAACAAGATTACCTTCGTCAAACAATTGTTGCGCGATTTGTAAATTACTATTTAGTTGCATTCTTATTAATGGGTTCGCTCTTTTCTTTTGTCTAGCTTCTTCTGCTAACCGTTCATTTTCAGAAATTGTCGCTAACCTTTGTCTTTCTCTAATTCGGGAAGTAAATAAATTTTTAGCCTTAGTTACCCTGCTATCTAAGGATTGTAAACTTATGCCGTCATTTGCCGATTTCGGAATGGTTTTAAGACTCGTAACATAACGCCTTGCCTTACTAAATTCTTTATCCGCTATCGCCTTTTTAAGTAGAACCAAATATTTTTGGGTCACTGAACGTAATCCATTTAGCGCTTGATCATTTTCAGGTTCAATTTTTAGTGCTGATTTATAATAATAAATAGAATTAT
>JQIA01000586.1_pt1 | contig 18883 bp, 9 predicted proteins | sample 811431 | NCBI WGS metagenome assembly JQIA01 (sample SAMN02998118, study PRJNA258478) | marine sediment metagenome | biome: marine; feature: seafloor; material: sediment; isolation source: oil-polluted sediment collected from 3 locations (0.5 km, 0.7 km and 0.9 km)... | place: USA: Gulf of Mexico ...
TTTAGCTTAGAATTATTAAAAAAATAATTAAGTTTTTGATTAAGAAAAAAATAATCGGATTTTAGATTATTAAGGAAATAACCGAGCTTTAGGTTATTAAAGAAATAATTAAACTTTAAATTGGAGAAAAAAAAATTAAGTTTTAAATTATTAAAACGGTAATTCAGTTTAAAATTAGTAAAAAAAAAATTAATTCTTAAATTATTAAAGAAATAGTATTTTCGGATTTGGCTATTAATTTGCAAAAGTTGTAAAAGTGGTTGTTTAGTTAGTAAAAAATTTTTATTTCATCAAAAATTTAAAATTATTTTCATACGGTATTACACAAATATGTATATTAAAAAACGTAATTACGGTTAAAAAAGAAAACAAAATTTTCCCTTTTTCATGAATAATCTTTATTATTTCGCATAACAAATTTGTTAATTTTTTTTAAAAATGTTTGGAAAAATAAAAAAATATAGTGATCTATTAAATCTAAATGATGTAAAAACCAGGCCATATATAAATATACGTATTGTAGAGAAAATTTAATTCAAGGATTCCCGACATACCCCCCTTCTGGCTCATAATAGTAACGCCCGCATGGTAAAATACTTGCTGTACAAAATAACGATAAAACAAATAAGATAAACGCGAAGGTTTGAATTAAAGAGTTTTGCATTGGGATTGTCGGAATATGTTTATTTGAGTTATTATATAAATTATAAATCATTGGTAAAAATGTTAATAAAAGAAAAAAAAGCGCTAATCACATCAAACCTTCATAATGAGTCGGTGATATAACTAAAATCCCCATTAATGGTCTAAAATACCAATGGGGCGCTACTCCATAAAAACGAATTTCATCTAATTCTGCGATATTCCACCGTTCGAAGAAAAAAAAATTAACTGTATGGGCGCTCGCGTGATGTGATCAAAAATATATAAATACCAATAATGTTCAATATCAAGCATCTTGAATTTCTTTTAAGAACGCGTCGTAAAATCAAGAAATATATGAACCTGATTTATCTTCAAATGTCGTTTCTCCGCTATCAGAATCTCACGATTCGTGACAAAATAAAACATGCAATTGAATTAGGTATAAATAATATCACGGTGTGAAATAATGAAAAATCATTATTCTTGTCATTTGATCTGTATTTAAATGTTTATTTGTAAAAATTACATAATAAGTTTTATAAATATTATCAAAAAGTGATCAGTAAATATTAGCAATGATTGTTAATGTTAAATCAGCTAAATGAGTCGCACTGAGGCAAATTCCTAAAGCAATTATATAATGAAATCAGAAAAAGGCGTATCCTCCTAAAATTCACCCATCTGATTCAGATGTAATATAATTTTTTAAATAAATTTTTTTAAAAATATGGAAGTAAGATAAAATAAAAATTGTATCAACTCCTCGTACATGCATAGAAAAAAATTCTGCTCCAAATCTGGTATCGTTAAACATTTCTTCACGCATTTCGATAACCAACCCTGGTTCGGGGATGTAATATCACCCTAAAAAAAAACCAGAAACTAATTGCAAAATAATAGCAATTAGTAACATAAACCCTATGACTGAAGTTGCGCTTGAAAATGGCAAAATCAGTTTATTTACAAAAAAATTTAAATAAGAAAAAAAAACTCCAGATAACGAAATTAAATTCCACCCTCAATTAGAAACTGAATCGATGTTTTGGAAAACCGGATGATAACCTCATTGAGATTTTCTAAAATACCTTCCTTCTACCAAAATTACACAAGATTTATTTTTTTTTTTTAAAAAAATAATTATAGATTTGTTTTAACTTTACAAAAAAAAAACGTAAAATGTTTGAAAAAAAAGAAAAGATAAAGGTTAATAAGGCGATGAAATTTTTTAATAAGGTTTTGGGGCGGAAAAAGTTGAAAATTTGAAAAAAAATATTATTAAATAGCGCGAATTTGTTTAAAATGTAAAAAACTAACATAAATAATCCGATTAATTCTCCTCAATCAGATACGATGACTGTAAACTCCATGAATCATGTATATTTCCCAAATCAATAAAAAAATGGGGCCGCAAGGGCAAACAATGTATAATTAATTCAATATACTATCATTTCAAACATATTTCAAAATAGTAAATTTATTCATTTACATTTATTATTTTAACAAATAATAGTTTTAAAATTAAACTATATTTTGATATGAATTTTAAAAAAATTGATAATTGTATTTTTCTAACTATGCGGGTATTTTTTAAAAACAGATTTTCAATATAATTTATAATTTAATTTTTTATAAAAAAAAATATGTTTTTGAAAATTAATAAAAAGTTTGAAGAAAAAAAATTGAATAAAGTATGAATTAATTGAAACTAAAATGGGGAACTCGACTTGCCACGGATTTTGGGTAATCGGTATTAACCCAATATTAAAAAACTGACGTTTATTGAAGAAGAAAATTATTTTTTTATGGAAATAAAAATCAAAAAAGAAAAATAAATTTTTAGTTTTTTGAAATAATAAAAGTAAAAATTTTTCTATTTTAACGTTAAACGAGTTTAAAGATAAAAAAAAAAAAGAGAAAACATGTTTTCAAATCGCAATCGGAAATTGTTTTGTTTTTCAATTAAACGCTAATATTTCTTTTTTAAAAATATAATTTCCTCATAATAATAAATTACTATTAAAGAAAAAAATATTATAAATAAATAAAAAATAATTTTTATTAACATATTTTAAATTAGTATTCGGAAAGTTATATTGTTTTAAAAATGATTGGATAAAGAAAAATTTGTTTTGCGGATGGATTTTTTGATTGTTAAAATGAAATGATAAATTGAAAAAAAAAAAAATTAATGAAAATTTGAATAAAAAGAAGTTTGGTTTAAATTTTATTTTTTTATGCGCAGAAACGACTTTATTTTTAATTGGGTACGTTTTAAAACATAAGAGGGTGTTTTTTTTTAAAAAAAGGTTACTATTAAATATAAGATGGAATGCTGGGGGGATTTTAAAAGGGAAAAAATTAAAAAAATATGTAAATTCTAGAAAAATTTTAAATAAATTATTTGATATAAAAAAATTAGTATTTTTAAAAATTATTTTACGATCACTAAGAATCGAACTTAGAAATGCGGTAGTAACAAATTTAAATTTTGTTAAAAATACGCATTATTTTTACCAAAATTAATCGTTTATATAAATAACGGCCACCGAGAATTGAACTCAGTCAGATACGACTATGAATCGCCCCTCCCGCCAGGGCTGGCCGTTTAAAGTTTTTTCGCATTAAATAATAATTTATAAATATATAAAATATTTTTATTATTATTTAAAAAAATTAATTTGTAACTAAACTTATTAATTTTACGAAATATTTTTCTTTATTTAAATTTTTTATAAAAAAAATTAAATTTAAAAAAATAAAAATTTGAAAAATTAAATATTATATTTTTTTTATAACGCAAAAATTCGCACTTTATTTATTATAAAAATATTCGTAATCTTATTTTCTTTAAGATATTTTTAAGAAAAAAAAATAAAAAATGCTTCTTGCTTAATATGTATTCAGCAATTATCAAATCTTAATTTAGCTAATCGACATACTTATGGTTATTAAATAATCGATAAACCATTGATTAATCCGTCTAAGTCCTCTCGTACTAAAGTAGGAATTTTATTTTTTTCTAATTTTACAGCAGATAGGGACCAAACTGTCTCACGACGTTCTAAACCCAGCTCATGTACCATTTTAACGGTAGAACAGACCGACCCTTGGAAGATTATTCACAACCAGGATATGATAAGCCGACATCGAGGTGCCAATCTACTTTATCAATGAGAACTCTCAAAAGTCATTAGCCTGTTATCCCTAGCGTACCTTTTATCCGTTAATCGATAGTTTTATCAATCAAAATTATCGGGTCACTATGATTTATAAAATAAACAATTTATACTTAAAAAATTTGTCAATTTTTTAATCAATTTTAACTAAATCCATTGAAATTCGTCATGTAAAAATTTACACTTTGTTAAAATTATTACCCACCTTCGTTACTTTTTTGAAGGTCACCGCCCCAGTGAAACTGGCATTCTTACAATATAAAATTAAATATGAATTTTTATATAATTTTAAAAAAATTTAAATTATGTTCTAATTAGCCATTAGAAAAAAAATTAAAACGACTATTCATCACAACCCTTTAAACTAATATAAGATTCCAGTAAAGGTGCATAGGGTCTTTCCGTCCCGCTGTTCTGATTAGGCATTTTCACCTAAAATTTAATTTCACTGAATTATAATTGGAGACAGTAAGGCAGTCGTTACGCCATTCGTGCAGGACAGAATTTACCTGCCAAGGAATTTCGCTACCTTCGGACCGTCAGGAATACAGCCGCCGTTTACTGGGACTTATCTGAATAAACATACATTTATTATTTTTCATCTTACAGCACTGGGCAGGCGTCAGACTTTATACATCATTATTAAATTTTGCAAAGTCCTGTGTTTTTAGTAAACAGTCGCTACCTTCTTTTTTTTGTTACTCGTAGAGTCCACCTTGTCCCAAAGTTACGGTGTCATTTTGCCGAGTTCCTTCAATTATATTTTTTCATCGTCTTAGTATATTCTACCCATCCACTTGTGTCAGATTTATTACGTTTGTAATTTTTTTCTTATTAGGAAAAAAAAATTTTACCTTCTTTCTAGTTTTTGTTCAAAAAATAACATAAATTCTAATTTTACATATTATTTCTAATAATAAAATTAGATAAATATTATTTTTTTTAGTAAAAGTCTAAATAAAATTTCTCTTTAAACATACGATTTTTATCTTTTTCTAAGAGAACGTTGTTATAAAAAAATTTAATCTGGGATTAAATTTTTTTATACCGAATTTATATTTGCATATAAATCTATTATTAAAGTTTTCCTTTTTAATAAAATACTAGAATTTACGACGATAATGACTTACATTATTTTTCGTTACTCATACTAACATAATTAATTTTGATTTTTCCAAAAAATTTCACAATTTTTCTTCTAAAAAATACAAAACACTCCGCTACCAAATAAATTAATTTATTTTCGTGACTTCGGTTAATAATTTAATACCTGTACATTATCGAAAAAAAATTAAATTATACATTTCTCATCGTATAATATTTTTTAATGAGTTGTTACACTTTCTTTAAAGAATGGCTGCTTCCAAGCCTATCTTTTAAAAAATATTTTAATTTTCCATCTTTTGACTAAACTATTATTAAGTACCTTATTCTACGATCTGGGCTGTTTCCCTCTTGACATATTACCTTTGCGCAATTATGTCTGAATTAATATATTCATTAATTTGTATTCATAGTTTTAAAAAGGATGACTTTTCTTTAAAAGCGGCTCATTTTAAAATACTTTACCTCAAATTATTATTTTTATTATCATTACTTAAATAATTTTCGCGGAGAACCAGCTATCACTAATCTTGATTAGCCTTTCACCCCTAATTACAAATCATCTCAGAATTTTGCAACATTCACGAGTTCGGTCTCTACCTGTTCATAATTAGATCGATTAGCTTCGGGTCTAATATAAATAACTTTAAAATATATTTTCATTACGCCTATTTTTTTTAATTAAGCTTGCTATTTATATTAACTCGTTAGTCCATTATGCAAAAGGTACGTTATAGCTTAAGCGTTAACAACATACACATTAAGTTTCAGAATCTTTTCACTGTATAAATACTTCTTTTAATCGTTCCTTCACAGTACTCTTCGCTATCAATGTTAAATAATTAAACTTTAAAATTTGATTATCTTTTATTCAATCATTTAATTACATTTAATGATTTACTTTAAAAACATACAAAAATAAACGAAGTTTATTTTTTAAAAAAATTTAAAATTAAGTAGAAAATATTTTTTATGAAGAAAAAAAATCATTTGAAACTAAAAATACTTCAATTAGATATGTTGTTTGAATCGATTTTCATAAACAATCTTATAAAAAAAAAAAAAAAGACTAAGTACATAAATAAAAAATAAAAATCTCCTGAATCTAATAACTCAAAACCGAATTTTTCACAAATTAAGAAACCTAAAAATCCAGAAAAAATTGCAGCTACCCCACCAGAAACTACATCATATTGGGGTGTTCTTGAATATTTTAATTTCGTGTAAAGCCGTTCTTTTTTTAAAAAATAAACATTAAAATATTTTAATGTTTTATTATTAGTAATCATTAAATTTTGTTTTACCGGGACTTTTGCGTTAATTCGTTTTAGTAATGCTAAATTAAATTTTATTTTTTTTTTAAAAAAAAAATAAAATTTATAAATGAAAAAATTTAAATAAGGTTTCCGGGTTTTTAATCGTAGTCTGGGTTTCAATAATTTTTTTAAGCGTTGTTGACGGGTTTTTGATAAAAAATACGGACTTTCGGTTAGGTTATATTTGATTGTGAATTTTTTTTGATAATTTAATTTATTATTAAAAATTTTTTTTTGATAAAATAAAAATTTTCTATACTGGAAGGGGATTTCTAATAAGGTTTTTTTTTTTTTTAAATGGGAAAAATATGAAAAAATCCAATACTGATTTGTGTTTGAAAAACAATTTTGATTCATATCTAAAATAATATGATTGGGGTATTTCAAAAAAAAAATTAATAAAATAATTCTGAGATTCATGTATTTTTATCAACAGATACGGTTTTAGTTAAATTTATAAATTGTTTATCATTCATATTTAAATTATTATCTGTTGAAGATAAAAAAACAAAATGAGTGCATCATAAAAAAAACAAATCTCTTTTCATAAAATAAACAACAATAGGCATTCAATGATGATATCGTCCACAAATCTCCATGCATTGTCCTCAAAAAATACCGGAAATTAGGAAAATCATAACTTTATGAGACGAATATCCCGGAACACAATCAATTTTAATTCCTGCAGAGGGTACCGCTCATGAATGAATTACATCTTTTGAAGAAGCTAAAATTTGTAATCTAATTTCAATTGGCATTGCTATCGCCCCTGTTGCGTGTAATCGAAGCATATTATTTACACCTTTTTTTAAAGGTCTGTATTGGTTTTTATATAAATTAAGGGGGGTCTTATTAAAATTTTCTGTTGAAGTATCGTAAAAATAAGTTTCAACCCAATTTGCCATTTTTAGTGAAAAATTATTTGAAAAAATTATGCTTTTTACAATTCTAGAAAGGATAGGTTCTAATACTAATACGGTAATATTTTTTGAAAATTCATTTTTAAATAAAAGATCATTCGTATTTAATAAAATCGGTTTTAGTTCCCGAGTTAGTCGATTATTCGGATTATTAGAAAAAAAATTTGATAGGTTAAGAACGTTATCACTATTTAAAAAAAATTGACGGTAAATATACTCACGTTTAGTTAAGATATCAAAAAGAGCTGAGATATTATAATAATATGTCGAGACTGAGGTGGAGGGGCGTCAAAGTGATTTAGTATAAGAATTCATATTTGAAATTGATGGGATAAATAAATTATTTTGAATAGAAAAAAAATTAAAATTTCAAATATTTTTTATTAAGTTTAAATTTTTTTTAAAAATAGCCAAATCGCTAGATTTAGAATTAAATTTTTCAGAAAAGAAATTGATTTTATATCAAATATTATTTTTTTTATTTAAAAATGGGTTATATATATAATTAGGGAGATAATTTTTCCTCGCTCGCATAAGCCTAATTATATACGACTCGCTTTCGTTCATTAAATCATTTCGAATACTTGTATATTCGAATGGTTTATTTAAATAAGGCATCCCGTGAATCGCATATTTTGAAGATGAAGAAGGCTGCACTTCACAAAAATGTCATCTTGAAAATCAGTCTAATCATACATATTTCGCAGCATCGCTTTTGTAAGATAATAAGAATGGGAATTTAAATATATAGAAATTATTATAATTTAAAAAATTTGCAAAATTATTAAAATTAGAATAAAAATTAGTTTTGAAAAAATTAGTTTTGAAAAAATTAGTTTTGTTTTTTCCAATTAATGTTTCAAAAGATGGTTTAGGAGAGGTTAGATTTGATTGACTTATTACGTTATCAGATAAGTTGTTAAGACTAGCAAATGAGCGATTTTCGTCAAGCCTCGCTCGAAAAACTTTTTGTAAAGAATTATAATTAATAATTAAATTTTTTGTCGTATTTCGAATATTTAATAACGTGTTATTTTTTGTTTTTTGATTAAAATTTATTAAATTTTCCATATTATCTATATTAAAGGTTTCGTTATATAAAAAAAAAACATTAAGGAATATATTTTCTTCGTAATTTTTATACGTAATCGGTAAAAGTGGGAAGTTATCGTGGTCTAAAAAATCCCAATCTGAATTTTTAAAAAAATCTTTGAAAAAAAAAATGTTTTTAAAAAAAGAATTATTTTCATTTGAAAAAAAAAACGGATCGTAATTTGATCGAAATGAGTTTGTAATTAATCAGTATGAATGGAAGTTAAACCAAAAGTTATTTAAATTTAAAAAATATGATGTTTCACTAAATAAATTTAAGTATTTAAAATAATCATAAGTTTCGTCGATATCCGATAAAAAATTTAAAATTGAAATAGAGCCAGTATTACCGCGAATTATTAAATTTAAATTATATAAATTATTTTCATTTGCAAAAAAATTTGAATATGAAAAATCAAAATTCTCGTTTTCATTTATAAAATGCGAATACATTAGCTTTTCTAAGTATCTAAAATGTCGGTTTTTTGCATTAAAAAAAACGTAATTTTTGTCTGAAAAAAATTCATTGAAAAAATTATTACTTAAGTCGATATATTCTTCATAAGATGAGGAAAAGTATGACGAATCTCAAAATGAATTTTCTAACAAATTTAAATTTTGATTATTTTTAAAATTATAATCGTAAAATTGAGAAAAATTAGGAAAGTAAAAAAATGTTGTTCGGGATAAGAATTTTATATTATTTAGTAGTCGTGTTGTAATATCAAAATTTGTAAAAAAAAAATTTCAATAACTTGTTTTTAAATATGCTGGTACGAAATCGTCACGTCCTTGAAACATTAACGGTAAATTTTTAATTTTTGAGAGTTTAGATACATCGTAGTTTAGTTGGTTTAAGTTTGGTACTGAGGAAACGATAGGGGGGTGAGGATGGGAAAAGTATACTTTATTTGTTAATAACTTATTAAATGTGTAAATGTCGAAAAATTTATTTTTTTCAAAATAAAAATTTTTCATATTATTTACGATATTATTTGTTTTATAATAATTGAGCAAATTTAAAGACGAGTTGTGCGTGTGTGTTAAATTTGTTGAAATAGTGTGTTTAGGGGATTTTAAAAATTTTCTAATATAACGTTGATTAAATAAGACGCTTTCGTTTGATGAAAATAAATTACGAATTTTAGTATTTTTAAAAAAATTATTTTTTTCGACATTTAAAAAATTATTATTTTCGTTATTTAAAAAAATATTTTCAGTATTAAACCCATTAAAATTTACATTTTTAAAAAATTTATTATTAAAAAATTTTAAGAATGGCGTTTTTAATTTAGTATTGTCATTATTATCGTTAATTAAGTAAATTTTTTTTTTATTTATATCAAATAAATTTGAGAAAACTAATGAAAATTTAAAATTATTTTTAAAAAAAATATTATTGAGGTATTTTTCAAAAAAATTATTTTGAAAATGAAAAAAATTATTATTTATAAATTTTGAGGTATTTGATTGGTTAATTTCCGATACACTATTTTGTGATTTTAAATTTCAATTAAAATTTAAAATTTTTGAAAAACTTTTTTTATTTATAAAAAAATTAGAATCAGTAAAGAAGTTAGTTTTTGTAAAAAATGTCTGTTGTTTTTTTAAATGATATGAGAATGAGTGTAAGTAAGTATTTTCATTAAAAAAATTTTTATTTAATTTAACGTAAACGCTATCAAATTTGGAATAAAACGAGTATAAAAAATTTTTATTTGTTTTAAAAAATAAACTATTTTTTTTAAAAATATTCGATTCCTGTAATGCCGAAGCTCCGATTTCGTTAAAATTTAAAAAATTTAAAATTTTTGCGTTATCAAATGACGAGAATAATAATTGCGCCGGAATATTTGAAAAATCAAATTGTTTATTTTGGTAAAATTTAAAAAATTTATTGGTTTTTAAATTTGTTGAGGAGGCGTAATTATATTTTACAGAATTTCCAATAAATGCCGAATAATTTTTTTTAATATTATAATTTAAATCTAAATCTTTGGGGTAATAATATTCCCATCCTCATTGGTAAGCTCTTATTCCGATAACAAGTTCGGTTGTCCCAAACCCATCAAATAAGTCAACAGCATCTGTCGATTCGTTAACAATTATAGACGTTGCTCATGAAACAGGAACGCATGCAGTTATCAAATCGCCGCATTTTGAACGACTGACACCTCGTGTTTCACGACGCGGCCGTGTTCGCATATTACATCACCTTACTACTGAAACAAATGTTAGAAAGAAAAAAACGATAATAAAGGTAAATACGAACCATAATCAATACTGATAAATAAGAATATGCATAAATCACAAATCATAATGCATAAACGAGGCTGAAGCTAAAAATGGTTCTGGATACATAAGTTTAACGTTAGGAATGGAATAGTGATAAATTGCGTTTATATTTTCTAAATTTTGATAGAAATATGTTGGTTCTAGATTAAATAAATTCGTATATGACGAATTTAGGTTAAATTCATTAAAAAAAATCAAACACGATTTCAAATCCAAAAAATACCAATTAAAGAATACGTAATCCGTGGGGAAATTTTGTAATGAAAAATTTTGAAGATTTTGAGCAAAAGCATTTTCGAAATTTTGAAAATTTTCGATTATAGGGGAAAACAAATTAAAAAATTATAAAATTTTATCAAATAATAACAAGAATTTTTTTTTTCGAACATTTTTTGAAATAGGCCCGTAAAGGTATTTAGATTTTAATTCTTGTTTTTTTTTTATTAAAATACCCGAGTTATTTTTAAAACGAATTAAGGACGAGTCTGCCCTTAAAAAAACATATCTTGTTCGAACAAGTAAACTTCGACAAATGTCTCCTTTTTTATTAAATTTAACTTTAAATCCTTTATATTCGATTCGCGGGGGCTCGACAATGCGAACTGAACCTTTAACAAAAAAACCAGTCGTAGATTTTTTTCTAAAAAATCCTTTATAAAGGTGAAAAATTCGTAATCATATAACATTGGTATTATCGGTAATAAATAATCATGTTTTTTTTTGGATCATTTTAAAATTTACAAATGTTTGGGGGGGTATTTTTTTCAAACCTTTGTACCCGTAGAAGTGTTTTGTTGTTTTAAAAAATTTTGATTACGTATAAAGATATTGGTTTTTACTTTTTTTAATAATTTAAAATTTTTAATTTGATTAAAATGAATAAAATTAAAAATTCTTTTTATGAAAAATGAAAAATTAATTATTAAGATAATTCCGTAAAATAACGTAAAATTTATTAAAAAAAATTCAAAACTATTATTATAAAAGTAAATTTCCCTTAATAATTGTAATTCGGTAATATTTTTGAAAAAAAAAATATTATAATAATCGTATCACGAAATTAAAAAAAATCATGTTTTTTTTAATTCTGTATTAAAATTTAAATTAATGGGGTTAAGAAAAATAAAAATAAAAGAAAGGATAAAGATAAGGAAGATAAAAAAAATAAAAAAAAATTTCATTGAAACATTAAAATTAATTTTTTGATACAAAAAATTAGAAAAGTGTAAAATGAAAATAAAAAAAATTAATCCGACCCCTAAATCAATAATTCATAGGAACCCGATAAATATATCACAATCATCAATTATTAAAATAATACCAGAAGATATTAGAAAAATACCGGCTAAATATCATAAAGTTATAATATTAATTGATAAGTTAAAAAAGAATAATGTCAAAGTAGTTAAGATTTGTAATATTAAAATTTCGTTTAACAAGTTTTACACGAAAAAATTATCTAAATTTATACCAAATTAGCGTAGTTTCTAACGGTTCTAGATTAACAAGATTGATTTTATTTAATTTTAACGAGTATTGGGTATTGTATCTAAAATTATAAAAATTTTTTTGTGCAATTAGGGTCAATTTTGCTCCGGCAAAAATATAAAAGTTTGCTCTCGTATTTAATCGATTAACGCCGAATGTGTTTCGTAACGCTGCTTTTCGTTGACGTAAACTATCGAAAATCATAATAAAAAAACAAAGAATTCCCGCAGTACTTACTAAATGCCCAGCTGAGATTATACTATGTCAACCCCCCATCGATGCTGGATAATCTAAAACTCGTCGAGGCATTCCAGCATAACCTAACCAAAACATTGGGATAACAGTCATTAATTGTCCAAAAAGAAAGTAAGTAAAGTGTAAGTATGCGTAAATTCTGCTATACTTTACTCCGAATATAGAAGGGAAATAAAAATAAAATGCTCCGAATGCTCCGAACATCGCAGCTCCGGAAAGCATAACATGGAAATGCCCAATAACGTAAAAAGTATCGTGAAATAGTATATCCATTCCTGTATGTGCAACACACATTCCGCTAATTCCACCGGAGACAAAGAAAAAAATAAATAGAAAAATAAAAAATAATGGGATTTCCACATTAAAAAAACTATTTGTTAACGTTACACACCAATGCATTAACTTAGTAGCTGCTGGGACAGAGATCATTACTGTTAATGTACTAAATAACATTCTTGTTGTATGAGATAACCCAACCATATACATATGATGCCCTCAAACAAAAAATCCTAAAAAGGCTATTGTATACATTGAGTACAACAAACTTGCTCTCGCAGAAATTCGTTTTCGTAAATAATATGATAAAATTGTATTTGTAAAACCGAATACCGGGATCATAATAACGTAAACTTCGGGGTGACCGAAAAATCAAAACATATGTTGAAACATGATAGTATCACCACCTCCAGAATAATCAAAAAAAGAAGTTTGTCAATGTCTATCTGATAATAACATAAGAATACCTATAATTAACATTGGGTTAGCGACTACCATCATTCACGAGGCTACAATTAAACCTTCGGCAAAAAAAGCTCGAGCATCTCGCATTTTTCTATTATTTAATGTTGATAAATAACGATACGTTACTAAAAAATTTGCACTACTGATAATAGAAGAGTTTAGGACTAAAAAAACCCCCATTAAACCTATATCAACTTTACCAATCGCGGTAAATCGCGTTCTAGATGAAAATGGTGTGATCATTGCTCATCCGGGAAGCAAATCTTTAGCGTTTCGTTCGATTGATCAAAATAACCCATTTTCGTGAACATAACGTTTATATAATGTTTTTTGGTGACGCGCACTTAACATTTTGCATCGTCATGCTTCTCGTGTAAATTTTAATTCCTTTCAATTAACGTAAATTCGTTGTTGCATTGAGGAGGTTTCAAACATTTTATAAAATTTTTGATTTAAACTATTAAATGAAATTCACCGCTTATCATAATCCGCTGTTTTTTCGTAATTTAATTGTAAAAAGAAATTATAAAAAACATTAATTTGGAAGTTTTTATTATGAGTTGCTATAAAGGTATTTTCGTTTAAATTAAAATTTAATTTTGACAATTTTTTAAAGTTTTGAAAATTTTCGCTAAAAGCATCGCTGAAAATATTTGAAAAAAATCAAACGGGGGGTCGAAGACTATTTGTCAAATTTGCAATTGTTGTAAACAAATATGGGTAATTTTCTTTAAAATTTTTAGGAAAAAAATTTCCAGCTTTGTAGTCATATTTAAAAATCGGGTATTGGGTTTTTTGAAATTTATAAAAATTTACTAATTCTAATTTAGAAAATAAATTATTTTTATTTTGATCGATATTATTTAAATTTTCAGATTTTTTATTAAAAGAAGAAAAAACGTTAAATTGCAAATACTGAATTTTAAATAAATAAAAATAAAAATTAGAAAAAAGGCTAAATTGGATATTAAAATAATTTATAAAAAGAGTAAATTGTTGAGGAAAATTCGGTACTGAATCCCAGAGAGGTTGGGATAAGGTTTTATATCTTGCTAAGTGGAAAAGAAAATCTTGTTTATGCTCATCTCAAGATTTCTTTAAAAAAATTCCTCACTCTGTTCTTGAAAAAATTCATATTCTAAATGTTACGTAATATTCTAAATTACTTCTACTAAAAATTGAAAAAAAAAGATCTATGTAATAATTTTTAAAAATTTGAAGATTTTCTAAACCATTAATTAACGAGTTTTTAAAATATTTAAATTGTTCGTAAATTAGGTAATAGGAATCTTTTAGTAGAAAACTCGGCATTTTAAAAAAATTTTTTTGAAAAATTTGAAAGAAAAATTTATTATTTATTAATTGGTTGGTTTGTTTTAAAAATGTAGATAAGGGTGTCTCGTTAAACACATAAGATGAGAAAAGAAAAGAAAAAAAATTTAAAAAATTTAAAAATGATGTTTTAAACTCCAAATTTTGAATAAAGAAAAAAAAAAAATTATTCGAATTTAAGGCGTAAATATCATTTTTAAATTGGTTATTCTTATTATTAAACATAAGAATTTTATTTTTATTAGTAGTTATTAATCCGTAATTGAAAAACGTAAACGTGTTATAATTAATATAATTTAAATCGTTTAGCTTATATTTTAAATTAAGAATTGTTTTATTTAAAAAATTATTATGTTCGTGATTATCTATTAAATCTGAAAAAAATTTCTTTTTTAATAAAGATTGGATTTCTCTTATATTAAAACAATTCATACGTTGGTAACGTCGGTCGATGCAGACTAATTGCGCTAACATTATTAAACCTGCGGGAAGGAATCAAAACGCAGCGCTATTTAATCGGGGAAACGCAACGTCGTGGACACCTAATTGTGTCGGCAGTAAAAAATTTCCAAATCCCCCAAATAATAAAGGCATAATCATAAAAAATACCATTATCACCCCATGAGCTGTAGCTATACTCAAATATTGCAAACTATCACCTGCGAAAATCCCAATACCTGGGTATGATAATTCCAATCTTATTAAAGTCGCGAGGACCATTCCTATAATTCCAGATAAAATTACAAATCAAAAATAGTTGACAGCTATGCGTCTATGGTTTGTCGTATAAACCCAATTATTTGTATAATAAAGAACTTTATTTTTTAGTCAATATGTCTCATTTACTGAAAATTTTAAAATATGTGCATTTCTTTCTAATAGCACGTTCTGGGTTAACTGTTTTTTAACCAAAGTTTGAATATAATTCGTAAAAGTAAAGTAATTTTTAAAAATCAAAAACTGGAAGTTTGGTATTTTTTTTTGCATATTTGAAAAAAAAAAAAAATAATTAAGAAATTTAGAATATAAATTGAAATCCTTGCTCAAGTTTTACACAATTAAATTTTTCAGTTTATTTTATTTAAAAAATTTTTTGTGAAAAATTTTGTTTGAAATTTATTAAAATTCAAATCATTACTATTTAAATAACTTGAGCGGGTTAATAAATTTTGTAAAAGTAATAAAATTAATCCTACACTTAACTCAATAGCTGAAAAAATAAGAAAAAAAAATGATAATGAAAGTAAATTAATATTATCGTAAATCATCCCGATCATTAAAACAATTAAATATAATGTAATTCATAGTAATTCCGCTGTTAAAAGCAAATTTAGTGTGTTATTGGCGTTTAAAAAAACATTTAATAAAATTAAAAAAAATCAAAATAATAAAAGATTTAAGTCACCTACTATTAACATAAAAAAATTATAAAACTTTTATACGAGACAAATTTAATGCTAAAAAATCAATAAAATCGTTATTAGAATAGTTAAATGTAGACGTCAAAAATAATTTATTTTCTTTTAAATAAAACTTATAAAAATTGTCGTTAGCAAATTTTGTTTTTTTTTTATTTTTAAAATAAAAATCTAAATGTTCGCTACTTCAATTATGGACAATACAAAATATTTCTAATAAAAAAATTGAAAATAAAAATAAAAAGGCTGAGATATTCGCGAAATCTCATCGTCAGTCATGTTCTTTTACAGAGTTTTGAAAAACAACAAATTCGTCGATAAATTCTTGACTACTTTGGAATCTTACTTCAAAATCTGAATCAAACGACAATTCTGGGTTACTGTAATTTGTATATTCAAAAACGATTGTTCCTAATTTTAAACGTTGTTTGTTAATTTTTAAATGGGAGTAAAAATATTTAATTACATTTTTTATGTGTTGTTTATTTTTTATATTATCTTTATTATTTGCACTTAATTTTAATAATAATTCAAAATTCAAAATTTACACAATTATTTAAATTCGTAAAAAAGGGTTTTTTCTTTTAATCGAAAGAAATTTTTTAGTTTTGCTCGTGTATCGTAAAAATACGTATCTTCTAAATATGAAAAATTTACAGCATGTACTTCAAATGTAATTAAGTAACAAATATAAAAAGCCAGAGATAATCTTAAAATTTCTTCAAGAATAAAAAATAAAAATGTGAAAAATTTAGCTCAACAAACAAAATATAAATAAAATAAATTAAAAAAAAATGTATTTTCATCTTCTAAAGAATACAACCCGTCATCGTTATTATCAAACGAGAACATTAATAATGAGTGGTAAAAAAATAATAATTCGAAATAATACTCATCATCGTCAAAATCTCCAATAAAGATATAGTAGGAATCGTAAAAATCATCTAACGTGTCATATACATTTAATCTAAATAATAAGATAAAAAATCTTAAAAATAAAGCAAAGGAATTAATGAAATCACGGGAAAATTGCTTTAAAATAAATGAAACCGATTTTCCATCAGTTACTGACGCTTCCAAAAAAGCAAAATAATGTTGTGAGTATTTAAATAATAAGTATAGGATTAAAATATTAAAAAAAAAAAAACAATTTACATTAAAAAATTCAATTAACTCTTCTTTATCATCATCGAAAGTAGCGATTTCCATAGTTCAAAAAAAAAAAAAGAAAAAAAATGTTTGAATTAACGCTTCGAATTGAATTCGAAATTCTTTTGTTAAGTTATGTAAATATACATAAAATTTGATAAAATAAATTTCGATAGAACGGTTTCATTTAATTAAACGAAAAATATTAACTATAAATAAAACAACTCAAAAAAAAATAAAAAATAAAAGAAAATGCTCTCCCACCTCGCTTAACGAGTTATTTAGAGAATCTTGGAATATATCGTAAACAATTGACGGGGTGTAATACATAACTGATTGGATAAACGTAGTGTTTATTAATTCATTTACTGCGAAAATTAACTCGGGGGAGTAATATAAAAGAAGCGGCATTAAGTCTTGATAATCTGAATAAAAAAAAATATCTGTTGGTAGAAATTTAACGTGAATAAAATTTGAAATATCTCAAATAAAGAGATCAAAAAATTCTTTAGGAAAATTTGATTTATCAGTTTCTAATAAAAAAAAAATATCTAATAAAGATATTTTCGTAAAAAAATCAACAAAGAAGTAATTGTTAATAAAAAACGGTGTTGTTAAAAACGAATAAAGAGTTACTTCGTTAAAAACTAATGTAAAGGCTTCTTCTCAATTTAACGAATCATTTAATCATAAACTATCGTTATCTAAATAAGATTCAATTCATGCATATTCGGTAGGTAAAATCACCGTAAAAAAAATTAAAAAATTAATCAAATGTTTATTCCGATCGCCCCGGTATGGGTTTTTGCAATATCGAAAATATGGGTTATTTTATTTGTAAAAGTCGAGAAACTATATTTTCCTGCATAAAAAGTTACTGTACGAGTTCGCGAATTTCCAGCAACATTAATTTTCCCTTTAAATTGGAATTTGAATCCTTTAATACCATAATTTCTATATTCATTTAAAATTCAATTAATAAATAATTTTTTTAAAAAATATAAAAATAAACGATGTTTTCAAAAATTAATATTATTTAGTACACGAATAATTCAATTAATTAAAAATTTCAAATCTTTTGTTTTTAACGTAATAAAAATTATTTGTAATCCTTCTAATAAAAATAATTTGTGTTTAATTCGTTTTTGGAAATAATAATTTCTTGTAGATAAAAAAAAACATTTTCATTTTTCATAAAATGTTAAATAATTATTTAAAAAGGGGTTAATTTTTAATAAGGTTTTTTTTCCTGAACAATATTCTAAAAATCGAATAATCGAATGGTGGGTATAAATTGAAGACGTTAGATCGAAATATTCCATTTCGGAATGTTTAATAAATAGTTTTAATATTTTAAAATTAAAATTAAAATTAAAATTTTTTATTTGATTTAAAAAAAAAAAATTACAAAATGTTTTGAAAAAATTAATAATTTTAAAAATATTATTTTTATTAAAATTTAATAAAAAAAATTTAAAAAAATTAATATTTAAGATCAATTTTCACGGGAAAAGAAAAGAAAATTGGTTAATTTTATCTTTATTAAATTTAATATTTTTAATTTGGAAACGGTTAATTTTTTTTTTAAAAATTAATATTTTTTTAATTTTATTAAATTTAAAAAAATTAACTTTGAAAAAAAAAATTATTTTGGAAAAAAAAGACGGTGATTTTAAAAAAAATAAAAAAAATAAACTTGAAAAACGACTTTTTATGCGAACGATATTTTTATTTCGGTCAAATAAATTATTTTGATTTAAAAACGCTTTTATTATATTTTTTTCATAACGAAATTTTTTAAAAAAAGAAAAAAAAAATAATCGCGTATTTACAAATTTTAAAAAATTCTTATTTTTTTTATAAGAAAAGATTGAAAATTGATTATTAACTAGGTGATTATTAACTAGGTGATTATTAACTAGGTGATTATTAACTAGGTGATTATTAACTAG
>JQIA01000587.1_pt1 | contig 18876 bp, 12 predicted proteins | sample 811431 | NCBI WGS metagenome assembly JQIA01 (sample SAMN02998118, study PRJNA258478) | marine sediment metagenome | biome: marine; feature: seafloor; material: sediment; isolation source: oil-polluted sediment collected from 3 locations (0.5 km, 0.7 km and 0.9 km)... | place: USA: Gulf of Mexico ...
GTGGACGGGACTCGAACCCGCGACCCCCGGCGTGACAGGCCGGTATTCTAACCAACTGAACTACCACTCCGCACTGAGTGAAGCTTGAACTTTCGTTCGTAAAAAAGTTCGTTCAGATAAACTTTTTTGCTTCCGCCTTTCAGCGAGGCGCAATAATACGTAGGGAGGCATTACCTGTCAACAACAATATGACAGGTTTTTAATATTAATTTCTTTTCGTTCAAAAATCACTCAGATATCGCCATTATTTCAATTTTCTATGTGAATAATACAACAAATCTGAGCCACTCTTAAATATTTATAAAGACGCTAGCATTGTATCAACATCGCTTACCGTAAACGGGTCATCTGGGCAATTATCCATCAAACCAGGTTCTACAAATTGTGACTTGATTTCACCGTCTACAACATGCATTGAATAACGCCATGAGCGATCACCAAAACCTAAATTTTCCTTCTTAACTAACATCCCCATTAAACGAGTAAAATCGCCATTTCCGTCTGGGAGCATTTTTACTTTGTTAATACCTAAATTTTTGCTCCACTGAAACATTGAAAAGGCATCATTAACACTTACACAATAGACTTCATCAACCCCTTTCGCTCTCAGCTCATCATACTTACCTTCGTAACCAGGTAGATGAGTACTTGAACAAGTTGGTGTAAATGCGCCCGGTAAAGCGACTATAATAACGCTCTTACCCGCAAAGACATCATCAGTGTTGACGTCTTGCCATCTAAAAGGGTTTTCACCATCAACACTTTCGTCACGAACACGGGTTTTAAATGTAACATGTGGGACTTTGCTCATAAGATATTCTCGCTATAAATTGATATTCGACTTGAAATAGAATAATAAGCTAATAACCAATCTTAGTATAATATATTATTTATCAATTTCTATAGTTTAAATCTATGCATTAATATTTAATAATTAAGAAAAATGATATGGCAAACCTTTTTCTAACGCTCGTATATAGCTTGGCATCGCATGAATATTATCAACAAATTTAACAATATTCGGATGTGATTTTGATAAATCAGCTTTTTTAGTCAAAGCTTCTAATGGAAAACTCATCATAAAATCAGCGCCGGTAATTTCATTGCCTGCAAACCAACCAGTACTAGCTAATTCATCATTTAGATAATCCAAATTAGCATTGATGTTAGGTGTAACGTAACTTTCCATTGGCTTATTCGCAACCGCTTTAACAATTGGCTTAATAAAAAATGGAACTGGAGCTTCTTTTATTTTAGTAAATAACATCGAAAGAATAAGAAAAGACATCATAGTCCCTTCTGCATAGTGCATTTTATCATGGTATTTCCAATAGTCGTTACTTTCATAAGCTGGTTTTAGCTTTCCTTGAGCATAGTTATCAATTAAATAATCAGTAATCACTGCAGACTCGGCTACCACTCTGTCTCCATCTGTAATAACGGGAGATTTTCCTAACGGGTGAATTTTTTTTAACTCTTTTGGTGCTAAATTAGTCACTTTATTACGTTTATAATGTTTAATTTCATACTCAACTCCAAGCTCCTCTAATAACCAGAGTATTCGTTGAGCGCGCGAGTTTTCGAGATAGTGAAGCGTAATCATAATTAAGATACCAAGAGTTTTTAGAAATTGTTTTTATTTTACACTGAAATAGAAACGCTAGTTGAATAAAATCTATCTCTTTATCTGTAGAGCTTCACAGTACCGCCATACCCACGACACTCTTTACGTTCATGGAGCAATTTTTCCATGGCTCCTTATTGCATACGACCTACATGGATGTAGGAAGTGCCGTTTTTGCAGGAGCAAAAAACTGCCAGTCCATCCTTGGACATTCGCAGTACCGCCATCCATGGCTCTTTACTGCATACAGTCCATCCTTGGACATAAAAAAGGGCCAACATGTGTTGACCCTTTTGGTTTTACTTTAGTTTAGATTGACTAGTTTTGATACCAATATGCATCTAACTGAACATCAGTTGAAGCAGATGCCCCTCTAACAATAATAAACCAAGTGCCTTCAGATGGATTAGTAATCGTACAGTTGTGCGTATTACCGGCTCCAGTCTCTAAACAATCGTTATCGTTGCGAGTAGGCGACGAGCCAAAGTTAATTGCTAAATCAGCATTACCTGTTCCACCAGCTATATCCACTTCTAAACTTGTTGCACCAGCAGGTACGTCAAGCGTATAAGATAAGATTTGACCTCCATTTGGGCTAACCGTTTCAGTGAATCCGCCACTTGTCACTGTTCCAGCATCTGTAACGGTGACTGATTGACTCGAAGTTCCTGTAGCGCCTTCATCATCAGTAACAGTTAAAGAAACAGTATAAGTACCTGCCGCAGTATAAGTATTAATTGGGTTTTGTGCGGTAGAAATATTTCCATCGCCAAAGTCCCAGCTGTAACTTGCTACTGTGCCGTCACTATCAGTGCTTGAATCAGTGAATGTTGCTTCTAAATCAATAGTAGTAACACTAAAGTCAGACGTAGGAGCAACATTCCCTACTTCGCCCGCTGTCCAATATGCGTCTAATTGAACACCACTAGAGGCAGAAACACCGCGAACAATAATAAACCACGTTCCTTCAGAAGGATCTGTGAATGAACAACTGTGTGCATTACCAGCACCTTGCTCAATACAATCATTATCATTTCTAGATGGTGTAGAACCAAAGTTAACCACTAAAGTTACATCACCCGTTCCGCCCGATGTATCGATATCTAGTGCAGTTGCGCCAGCAGGAACATCAATAGTGAACTCTAAGTTTTCACGAGAACCTGGAGAAACATTAGTGTCAGTAAATCCACCGGTAGTTCCCGCTGATTCTACAGTCACAGCTTGTGAACTAGTGTTTGTCGTACCTTGGTCATCCGTTACAGTTAAAGCTACGGTATAAGTACCACCTAAAGAGTAAACATGAACAGGGTTTTGGCTAGATGAAGAAGCGCCGTCACCGAAATCCCAACTCCAAGATGAAATAGTTCCATCACTATCACTACTACTATCTGCAAACGTTACTTCCAACTCATTAAGTGTATAAGTAAAATTTGAAATCGGTGGGATATTATCAAGGCTAACTGTCACAGATTGATTAGACGTGTTGGTTGTACCAGCATCATCAGTTACAGTTAAAGAAACAGTATAAGTTCCCGCAGATGCATAGTTATTCGTTGGATTTTGAGCAGATGATGTACTTCCATCTCCAAAGTCCCAACTCCAAACATCAACAGTTCCATCGCTATCAGTACTCGTGTCTGTAAAAGTAACGCTCAATTCCGTAGCAACAAAGCTAAATCCAGAAACTGGCGCTTGATTACCGGTGCTAACTGTCACACTTTGAGTATTAGTATTAGTTGCGCCTTGATCATCAGTTACAGTAAGAGCAACTGAATAAGTACCATCTGCTGCGTAAGTATAAGCAGGGTTAGAACCCGTTGCCGTACTTCCATCGCCAAAGTCCCAAGAATAAGAAGCAACGCTTCCATCACTATCTGAACTACCGGCTCCATCAAACGTACAATCTAACAACGTACAAGATGAAGTAAATGAAGCTACAGGATTTTGATTGCCTCCAGTTCCACCACCACAAGAGTCAAATTTGAAACTTGAGATATGAGTTCCCCATTGACCATTTTCTTTACCGTATTGGTTGGTATACCAAAAAGTACATTCGTCTACTGGATCAAGTGATAAGTGACTGTAATCACCCCAACGGTTACTAGAGTTACCGTCAGTACCAGCGACTAAAATTGCTTCAGCTTCGGTCATAACACCATTTGCATCACTTGCTAAACGACCTGTATAACGAATACCTGGGAAATCAGTGCTACTAGCCCAGCTATACGCCAAAGCCATATTTCCGTCTTTATCCATTGCAATAGATCCCATCCAACGGTTTTTGCCGTCTGGAGAATAGGTTCCTTCTTGCTCTAATGCCCAAGCTCCAGCACCAGTTTTTCGTAGTTCAAACCAGCGAATACCACCGTGATCAGTCCCATCAACATCGGTTACAAAATTTCCGACGATTGTTTCATGGGTATTAAAGTTGCGGTATTGTGCTCTAAACATGACAACTTCACGTAATGGATCCAATGTTGAACTAGAACCTGCTTGTGGAAAACATGAAAAAGATGTCAAACCACATAAATCAGAGTCAAATTCAGCAATTGGGAAATCCGCTACTTTTGTAAATGTTGAGTTATTTGTATTAGCGAAATCTGCAACAAATTCCCATAACTCAATATAATCTTCATTGGGGTTGTTACTTGCTGAGTTATGAACCTCATCATCACGATGACGAACAAAATAACCCGGCGTACCAGCTGGCATATCATTTACACCATCATGGTCAACTGGTGGAATCATTTGGAAACCAAATCCAGCTAAATCAGGTGTTTCGATTCGAATCATTGTTGCTGCATTACCTGCAAGCATTGCATCTCTATCAAGTGCATAAACCGCTGACGTATTTTCATTGGTTCCAACGTAATACGCATCTTGTCCTACACCATACTTAGGGTAATCTGGAAAGCTTGGCGCTGTGAAAGAATAAGCAAACCAACCGCCGGTTATAGGATCAGACGTTTGAGAAATATAAACACAAAGGTTATTACCAAAACTTGAAAATTCACTCAACAACCAACGATTAGCCATTTCATCAAAAAGGATGATTGGATCGCCAGCGCCAGTTGCACAGTTGCCAGATCCTAGTGTTTCCATATTAGTAGGACCACTCACTAGGTTGCCTGTTTCTTTATCGTAAATTGTAAATATTGAACCACTAGAGCCATTAATTGATTGAATATAATAGTTTAATCCAACATCGCCCGATGTATCAGGAGGATTAACACCCGTATAACCACTACCGTCAAACTGCTGCTCAATTGCGCGAGTATTTTCATTTGAACGGACTGAAAATGAATTTTGTGCAGCCATTAATCGATCATTGCCTTTAGCAACTGGATTACGAGGTGCTGATGGTAATACATAATTAGCATCAAAACGACGTCTAGGCATATCTTTGATGCTATCGCCAGGTTGCCATGTTGGAGAACTTGATAAACCACGCAAATCAACATTCACTTTATTTGGAGCAACTTTTTCAGATCCCCAAGCTTTAGAACTTGCTGACTTGTCATCTGCCGCTTGAAGAACCGTGGTTGCACCAAAACTTGCGCAAAGCAAGGTTACCGCAGAAAGGCTCTTCAAGGATGATAAATTATTTCTGACTTTTTTAAACTTTAAATCGGTCACGTTATACCCTCTGTTTATGTTATTTAATAATTTTATTTTACAGTCCAATTCAACTCAAAAAAACAAACTGTCTCGCGCAGTAAAACGCAAAACAGCCGGTTCTTTGAAAAGATACCGACCGAATATACTAAACACTATAAAAATATAATAGGTAAATAATACCGTTTGACTTTGGAAATTTTAACGCAGTGTTTGCAGACCTAACCTTTTGATTTGCCTTTAGTTCTCTTTGGGTTTACTTCTTTAGTAGGATCACCAGGTTTCCAAGGTTTTGACTTAGGCAAATTCCTTAAATCGACCTTGTTTATCGTTGGAACAACTGATTTAACTAAAGCAGGAGGAGTTACTTGATTGATTCTAATATCTCCAGATTTTGATTTAAAATTAACGTCAGAACTTTGATTGCCGTGATCATAAGAGTATTTTCTACTATTTAATTTTTCCCCATTAAAAAATATCACGCCATCAGAGCTTGCCTTTAGCTTAATATCCATGTCTGTAAATATATCTGCCGATATTTCACCAGACTCACTAGTCGCACTTGATTGTCCCTGAGTATGCATACCTCGCAATCGCAATTGAATTTTTCCACTATCTGTAATTGCGTTAAACAAACCCGTTGTGGTTAACTTTATTTTTCCTGTTGTAGTTTTTGCATCAACATGGCTATGAGTCTTATCAATTTTTATCATTCCTGACGTAGTTTCTGCGATAATTTTTACGCTAGGTGGAAATAATACCGATATATCAGTTCGTCCTCGCAAAGCACCATTCGTGTCTTTAATGGACTCATCATACTCAATTGTAATGTAAAGATTGCCATCCATTTCCTTAATATCAAATCGTGGACTTAGCGCTTGATGCCCAATTTTTTGATAGGTTGCATGCATAAACACTTTTTCTTCACTATTACTTCGAGAGCGAATACTTCCATACTCATTTTTAACAATCACTACTTTATTGGCGGGAATTACGCCCTGCCAATCGTGACTCACTATTTGAAAAGGTGTTTCTTGGTGACCGCCAGGGTGAGCGAAGGATTTTAGTGAGGCTAATATAAGAAAGACTATCAACAAATTGGAAATTATTTTCAAGCGGTAGCTCCGTTGTATTTATTTTTAATAATTTGGCTAAATTAAGGTAATGAATCAGACTGCTTATAGAAGGTTCATATAAAAAGCGATATAACTATTTACAATAGCCTTTAATTGTATATTTAAGCCAATCATATTCACTTAGCGTATATTCAATTTCATTTTTACAATATTGTAATTGAGTTAACTTGGTTTCTAGACGTTTATACGCTTCTTCTTCCATTCTAAAGGATATAGAGTAAGCTTCATTTTTATCACCTTTGGGGCGACTACTGGCTCTCAACTCGCGTTCATCTTTTCTGGTATCTACAACAACACCCACGCCTTTTTTACCCGTATCTCTATCGCGAATATCACCCAAATAAAGAATATAACTGAAAGACGGCTGACTTTCATTTGTTTGTGATTGAAAAAAATAGCCATGGTAGTTCGCTTCGGGTGTTGAACTACAACCAATATTAAAGATGACTAAGGCACCAAACATCAGAAGCTTTTGTATATTAAATAATCCTGTATACCACATATTCATATTGTTCTTTGTTGATTATTACTTTGATTGAGAGAATCTTAATTCGTATAATACCATTTGATATACTCGACTATAACAAAAAACAGTAAAACTGTTCAATTATTTATAAGGCGCGGACTTGAGTTCCATAATTAAACCAGTAGACAACAATCGGCTTCAAATCTTAGATTTTATTAGAGGTATTGCTATCGGCTTGATGTTCATTTTTCATTTAAGTTTTGGATTAAATGAATTAGAACTGATAAACGTCAATTTCTCAAACAATTATTTCTGGATTAGCTTTAGAGCGGTTATAGTATTTTTGTTTTTAACTCTTGTTGGAATTGGATTAGTACTTTCAAGCCACAAATTAGAAAATAAGAACAACACCTTTTTAAAGTCATTATTGTCAAAGCGTTTGTTGTTACTCTTCATTTATATGATGTTAATTACAATTTTTAGCTATTATGTGCGCCCTCAGTACTATGTTTACTTTGGTATCTTACATTTGATATTTATTTCAAGTATTTTAGGGCGAGGGCTAATAAAACTTTCATCAACTTCTTTGTTTCTGATTGTTTTTTTATTTATTATTGTGGGATTAAGTATTGAAAGTTCTCTATTGAATCATCCTTTTATCTATTGGTTGGGGTTCGGTGACACTCTACCTATATCTGATGATTTTGCTCCGTTATTCCCTTGGTTTGCACTTGTTACTTTTGGCATAATACTAGGTCAAAAGCTAGATCAGTCAACTACTATAAAGAAAGCAGTTGGGCGATGGCAAGCTGAAAACTGGGTAACAAAATTAATTTGTTGGGCGGGAAAATATAGTATTCATTTGTATTTCGTTCACTTCCAGTTTTTTTATTTTATGGTTTGGCTATCGCAGTTATAATGACTAATTTCTACACAATTGTACGCAATATTTTATTATTATGAACTGCCTATTTACAACAACTCAATTACATCTCGAATTAGCTCTTCTGTTCCTCGCTCTACACCGGATCCAGAAAAACCTAGTCTAACAACAATTAATTCTTGCGACGGAATTATCGCTACGGTTTGCCCTTGAAATCCTGACATGTAATATAAATCTTCTGGTAAACTCGGCCAATGTCGTTTTAATATTTTATCATCTGGATCTTTGTTAAGCCAAAAATGGGCGCCATAATTATTTAGTGGTGATGTTTTTGTTGGAGTCTTTGCGTAGTTAATCCAATCCTTTGGTAGTATCTGTCGGCCACCCCATTGACCATTCTGCAAACATAGTTGACCAAGTTTCGCCCAATCTCTCGCGGTCATATACATATAAGATGAACCAATAAAAGTGCCTGACGCATCCATTTCGAGAATGGCAGACTCAATACCTATAGGTCTAAACAATCTTTGTTGCGCAAATTCATAATAAAACTGGAATGAACCACCTACCTTTTCTTTGATTATTGCCGATATGATATTTGTTGTACCACTTGAGTAAGACCAGTGACTATCTAGAGGAAATTCAAGTTCTTTATTAATCGCAAAATCACTTGCACTTACTTCAACAGATAGCATTTTTGCAGCATCACTCCCTACACCGTACTTTTCATTAAACTCTAAACCGCTACTCATTCGAAGAAGATGATCTATAGTTATTTTTTTATGTTCTTCTTTTGACCTCCACTGCGATAAAAGTTTATTCGCATATATATCTAATCCATTATCTTTGACCAAAACTCCTACTAATAAACTAGTAACACTTTTTGCCATAGACCAACTAAGTAAAGGTGTATCTTGTGTAACACCGCTCGAATATTTTTCTGCTATGATATTTCCTTTATGAAGAACAACAACAGCTTTAGTATTTCGAAAACCATTAGAAATCTTAGATTGATTACTCGAGCTTTCCTCAAAGGCTTTTGAAAGAATAGATGACAATTCATTTTTATAGTCATCTGTATTTTTCTGAACGGCAAGTGTATTGACAACCTGTTGTAATTTATTCTTATTTTCTAACGAAGCTAAAGTAAAAACACTTCTATTCAGTTTATCTTGAGAAATAGCCAGTAAAGTACAGCCTAACCCATTTTTATATATAGCTGTTCTATTAAAAAAACCTAACACATTAGTCTTAACACTTTTCCCTTTATCATCAACATCGTAGTTAACATAGGAAAACATTGAACTAACTGGAACAAGAGCTTCTCGAAAAATAGTTTCTACTGAAAACCCACTTATAAAATACCCAGAGCACAGATTTTTCGCACTAAATCCGGTGGCAGTGTATAAAGTTGTTTTTATATTAGATGAATAGAAAGACATTAATCCTAAAGTTAGTAAGACTATTAGGATTAATGTTTTTTTTAGAGTCGACATAAGGATTTCATAAATTTTGATTCATTTGGATGAGTCGAATCAATTAGTTATGAGTTGTTTTTATTTTTATTAATTTGCGCTAAATTAGATTTACTTTTTTCTCTAAGTTTTATGGAAATCAAATCCGAAAGGATTTTAGCTGTTTCGAACAATTTTACATCATCTACTTCAACTAACTCTGTATCATCATCAATTTCTGTTATTGCTTCTTTCCCTACAGATTCACGTCTAATATTTTCTCTTGTTAAACGTTTCGTTTTATCATCTAACCTTTCTTGCTTACGTTTATCAATACTCAAACTAACCTTACTTTCTTTGCGTTTAACATTTAATTCTTTAATGTCTGATACAATATATTGATATTCTTGATTTTTAAGAACTCGTTCTTGATGCATTTTTGTTAATAATGGAACATATTGGCTCACGCGTTTTACATTATCAAAATCAACCGCATCAATCACATCCCACTGTAAGGCAGAATCATAACTAGACTCGCCAAATCGGTCTCTAGCGATAGGATCAGGAAATTTAATATCCGGCATAACACCTTTTAACTGAGTACTTTCTCCAGTAATTCGGTAAAACTTATCAATAGTTAATTTTAAAGCGCCCGCGCCATTATCTTCTGTTCTTAAAAAATAATTAAGATCAATAACATTTTGCACAGTACCTTTACCGAATGTTTGTTCACCAATAATTAAACCACGATCGTAATCTTGAATAGCTCCGGCAAAAATCTCAGAAGCCGATGCACTAGAGCCATTGACTAAAACGGCTAATGGTCCATCCCAAGATACACCAGGATCGGTATCAGGCAAAACTTGTACCTTGCCTTGCAATTCTTTTTCCTGCACAACTGGGCCTTCATCTATAAATAATCCTGTTAGACTAATCGCTTCACCTAAAGAACCGCCTCCGTTACTTCTTAAATCAATAATAAGTGCTTGAATATCATTTTCTTGTTGCATTTTTTCTATTAATTTTTTGATATCTCTAGTGGTACTTCGATAGTTTTTTTCGCCCGCACTTTTTGCTTGAAAGTCGATATAAAATTTAGGTAAATCGATCACTCCTACGTTAAGTAGTTTCGTCTCTTTGGGACTATCATTGTTGACCACTAAATCATTTGATTTTTCTTGAGCGAAAAAAGAGCTGGGCACTTTAATCACTTCTGATTTAGCAGCCTGTTCTTCCAATTTAACTTTTTCTCTAATAATTGAAACCGTTTTGGTTTTACCTTGAACGCTTGCATTAGCTGATTCGATTTCTAAACGTACTTGGGTTCCTGCACTACCACGAATTAAATCAACAACATCATCTAATCTCCATCCAACAACATCAACCAATGGATCATTATCTTGCCCGACTGAAATAATTCTATCATCCACCGCTAGCTGTTTAGATTTATCTGCAGGTCCTCCAGTGACAATCATGTTTATTTTAGTATAAACCTCGTCAGTTTGAAGAACCGCTCCAATCCCTTCTAACGAAAGCTTCATATCTATGTCGAAATTTTCTGCAGTTCTAGGAGAAAAATAACTGGTATGAGGATCAACTGTATTAGCGTAAGCATTCATGAAGTAAGAGAAAACATCTTCACTGTTAACCTGAGCACTTCGACGCATGGCTGCCGCATAACGCTTTTGCAATAGCTCTTTAACCTCTTCAACCGTCTTATCTGCTAAAACAAGATTTAAAGCATCGTTCTTAATTCGACTGGTCCAGTAAATATTAAGTTCATTTTGATCTTTTGCCCATGCAGATTCATCTCGATCATAAAAATAATTTTTATCTTGGGAAAAGTCAATTTCGGTTTCTAAAAAATCGGTTGCAAAAGTATTTCGCTCTTCCCAACGCTGTTGAAATACATCATAAATATGAAAAGCGGGTTGAACAAGACCGCTCCATATTGCGTCATCTAATTTATATCGATATCGCTCAAAACTTTTAATATCTGATGCAAGGAAATAAGCTTTATTGCCATCTAAATATTTAATGTAGTTATCTAAAACTAACCCAGACTGCTCATTATCTAATGTTTGCTTTTTATAGTGCCTATTTTTCATAAAATAAGCGATATAACGACTTGCTCTTCTATGTTTGGCTTTAGGGGCTAAATCAATTGCAGCTTTAACAATAATTTTATCCGTAACGGATGATTCTTCTTCGAGTGTAAATGCATTCCCACTGAAAGCAATTGAGGAGCAAATAATGCTTGAAACTAAAACTAGAGTAGGAGTTTTAAAAAACTTCATTCAGTATTCCTTATTAGATTGACAAATAACCCTTCACAATTTCAAGGTTACCTATTTTATCGGCAACTTACGTTTCTTATTTAGAATAGTCTACAAGAAGAATACAAAGTTCAAGTAAATTGTCCTGAAATGGAGATCCTGTTTGTAAAATTATGTGTAAAAACAAATAAATAGCCCAGAATATAACTTATTGGGCTATTGTAAGTATCATTTAGCTAAATGCCTGAATACCCGTTTGGGCTCGACCTAATATAAGAGCGTGGATATCATGCGTGCCTTCATATGTATTAACAGCTTCCAAGTTCATCATATGGCGAACCACATGAAACTCATCACTTATACCATTACCACCATGCATGTCTCTTGAATTTCTAGCAATTTCTAAGGCTTTACCACAAGCATTTCGTTTAATCAGTGAAATCATTTCTGGCTTAAATTGTTTTTCATCAATTAATCGCCCGACTCTCAAAGAAGCCTGTAAACTCAACGTTATTTCAGTCTGCATATCAGCTAGCTTCTTTTGAAATAGCTGATTTGATGCTAAAGGTCGACCAAATTGTTTTCTATCCAAGCCATAGGTTCTAGCAGCGTGCCAGCAGAATTCGGCTGCGCCGGTTGCTCCCCACGCGATACCGTAACGAGCCATATTTAAGCAACCAAATGGACCTCCTAGTCCTCTTATGGTTGGAAACATATTTCCTTCTGGTACTAATACTTCATCCATCACGATTTCACCTGTCGTAGAGGCTCTTAAAGAAAATTTTCCTTCAATCTTTGGTGCTGATAGCCCTTTCATCCCCTTTTCTAAAATAAAACCGCAAATCTGTCCGTCATCATTTTTCGCCCAAACGACAAAAACATCCGCAATGGGTGAATTAGTAATCCACATTTTAGAACCACTTATTAGATATCCACCATCTACTTTTTTAGCTCGAGTTTTCATACTCGCTGGATCGGAACCACTATCCGGTTCCGTTAAGCCAAAACAACCGATATACTCACCCGTCGCTAACTTAGGTAAGTATTTTTGTTTTTGTTCTTCGGTACCGTAAGTATCAATTGGATACATAACGAGACTAGATTGAACACTTAGCGCTGAACGATATCCGCTATCCACACGTTCGACTTCTCTAGAGACTAATCCGTAAGAGACATAACCTATTCCCGCGCATCCATAACCATTAATAGTTGAGCCTAAAAGCCCTAGCTCGCCCATTTCACGCATGATTTCCGGATCAAAATTTTCATTCCTGTTGGCCTCCAAAACTCTTGGTTGCAGCTTTTCCTGTGCATAGCTACGAGCCATATCGCGTATCATTCGCTCCTCTTCAGTCAACTGTTGATCTAAAAGGAAGATATCGTCCCATATTTCACTTGGCATTATTTTGTCCTGTTTCTATTGATTATTAGATAATAAAGTTAGTCGAGAATAACTGACGATTTATTCAAATAAATTAGTGATAGTAAATTGCGTATAGTCTAGCCAAAATTTGCCTAAGAGGCTATTATTAAAAGGTTATTATCAAAAAAATTATTACGGTTTCATTTTCAATAAAATCTGAATTTAAGGGACAATCAATGTCAATCAGAGATAGGTTAGAATCATGGCTAAATAGGGAAACCCCTCCTTCCGATTTTCCAATCAGCGATTTTGAAAAGATAAGCCACGGAATACGTCCTGCGGATGTTGTTTTAGTTGAGGGTCGTAGTCGTGTTTCTGATGTCATTCGATTGATAACACAAAGCCGTTGGTCTCACTCAGCGATTTATGTCGGACGGTTACACGATATCCAAGATTTAAAATTTAGGAACAAAATTCTTGAACACTGTGATGCCTCTCCTGATACACAGCTATTGGTCGAGGGAATTCTTGGTGAAGGAATGATTGTTACTCCCTTGACAGAATACCAAAAAGACAATTTACGCATATGTCGTGCATCGACTCTATCTGCTAAAGATGCTCAAAATGTTATCAATTACTGTATTAACAAATTAGGCATTGCTTATAATGTTAGGCAGTTATTTGATCTTGCTCGTTTTATTTTTCCATGGAGAATAATGCCTAGACGTTGGCGTTCAAGTTTATTTACACGAAAACCAACAGATACTGCAAGAACAGTTTGCTCAGCGATGATCGCTGAGGCGTTTTACTCCGTAAAATACCCAATACTTCCTCTTTTCAGGAAAAGAGGAAAGAACGGTGTCGAATTAATTCCGAGAAACACAAGACTTTATACACCCGCAGATTTCGATTACTCGCCTTATTTTGATATTAAAAAATATCCCTTTATGGGAACGAGTGACTCAAGCCCTTACCGAGATCTTCCTTGGAATAAAGATGGTATTGTTGGTCACGCCGATAAAGACTTCGATATTTTTGACAAAAACTAACCGTTGCTACTTGAATTTAAAAAGCGGTTTACTAACCAATTAACAATTTCCGTCATAAGTTGAGTTCTATCTTCCGATAAAGGGAATATATGCTCCGCATTTTCTAAATAAGCGACTTGAAGATTTTCACCAAAAGGTACATTTTTAAAACTATCTGCATGTTGCTCAAGGTAGTTATAGGGCCAGCTAGCTGTAAATACGGTGAGGAGATTGACGTTTCGTTCGATAAAAACTTTATAATCTTGCTCTGTTTTTTCTTTACTTGGCTCTACCCAGCGATATTCAATATTCTGAGGAATCAAATCTTGCTTAGGTTCAAATTTAGATTTCACTTTATTAAAAACCTGCCTGCTTAAAGTTTTCCAAGAATTAAAACTAATTAATTTAGGTGCGTAAAGATTAAAGTAATAGCGCGGTGTTTTATAAGCGTAACCATCAATACTCACGGCACCTACGACTCTTTTATCTTTTAACATGGCTTTATGGGCATTGTCAGCACCGGTGCATATGCCCATCACGATATACTGATTACAATTCTCGTGTTTATCCAAATGATTCATTACTGCTTTTATATCTCCCATATGTTGCTCTTCGCGAGTACGAACATCAAGATGTCTTTCACTATCCCCAATTCCTGATAAGTCAAAACGACATGTACTGAATCCCATATCTGCAAATTTGCGAGCCATTCTCACGTATAATCTAAAAGGACCTATATGACCAAGCAAACCGGAATTCAATAACAAAATAGTAGGTAATGTTACTTTTGATTTTGATTTCGTCTCGTACTTATTCTGTTTGGTTAACACGCCTAGTAATTGAGGTTTTTCACCTACAACTATCGCTTTTTCTAGTTGATTCATTGTTTTCCTAGTTCACTGATGATCACGTCAAGACTTTTGCCCGGTAAAAAAGCGCCTAGATCATTATATTTTTCAATTCCTGGGCTTTTATCTTCTACATAACAATTTTTAAACCGCGTTTGATTTTTTAGTGAAGAACAAGATTCCGATAATTTATCTAAGTAAGCATCAAATGGCTTAGATTTATTAGAACTAATTAAAATAACATGGTTAGCATTCTTCAAATTCTTACCATTAACCAAGTTTGTATCTCGAATTGAGCGATCTAAATTATCAGAAAAACCAAAACCAATTAATTCTCCTTTTCTTGCTTTAGTTTCAGTTTTTCGTATGTAGTTTAAATCATTTAGCGTTTTTAAGTATTTGTAAAAGAGTTCATTAACATATTCATTACCGTTGATAACAGGCTCCCATAAGATCAATTTATCAATAAACTCCACATTAGCTTGAGCAGCCAAACTAGCTCCAAAGCGTAATCCAACAATAGAAATTGTTTCTTGTTTGGATTTGATCATTAAATATTTAGACGCTTCCAAAATATCATTTTCCCAGCGTTCAACACAGGCATCACTGTCGTAACCTAATGAATCTCCCGTACCAAAATAATCAAACCGTAAAACATCATATCCAGCCGATGAAAGTTGCGTTGCCAATCGCCTAAATGCCCAATTTGCATTGATATTTTCCATCAAAATAGGACTACATAACAAAACAGCACCTTTTGATTTTTGTTGAATATTTCGAGGTAATCCAGCTCTGTCTTTAATTTTTGAAGAATAATAAAATCCAAACAATGAATTATCATGAGAAAAGAAATGTGGCGAAACGGACTCTAATTGTGGGATTGCATTTTCGACATTTTGATATTCTAAACCATCAACACTCGCGGCTATTTGTGCGAGTGTATCTTGTATCATCGCCATCGGTTTTATATCGATATTAAGTTGTTTTTTTGCCATCGATATAACTTGCATAGCCAAAAGAGAATGTCCACCGATATCAAAAAAATTGGAGTTAACTGATATTTTTTCTTGACCGGTAAGATCACGCCAAATCTTTGCGATCGATTTTTCTGTTGGCGAAGCTGCTTCAATTACTGAACAGTCTTTTTCTCTTTGACCATATTCAGGTATAGGCAATGATTTTCTATCAACTTTGCTGTTTGGCGTTTGTGGAAACTCATCTAATAAAATAAAATGCTGTGGTAACATATAACTTGGAAGAATATCCTGAAGAAACAATCGTAATGAATCAGCTTCAAAATTAGATTGACTCGAAGTTATATAAGCAACAATTCTTTTATCATCAACATTGTCTTCGCGAACAATTACAACTGAACTTTCAACATCTGAATGTTTACTAATAGCTGTTTCAATTTCGCCTAATTCTATTCTATAACCACGAACTTTTACTTGAAAATCCATTCTACCAACATACTCAATATTTTGACCTTGAGTAAATCGAACTAAATCGCCAGTTTTGTATAGTTTTTTGCTAAGCGATTTGGAATTAGTATCTGTAGATTTTTGACAGAAAGGGTTATCTATAAAAACCTTTTCGGTTAAATCACTGCGTCCAAAGTAACCATTGCTAACGCCATCTCCTGCGATACAAAGCTCCCCATAAGCACCATCGACGACAAGTTGGTTCATTTTATCTAATATATAAATTTGAGTATTTCCAATTGGCTTCCCAATTAATGGCGGTTGTCCAACGTCTTCTATTTTATAGCAACTAGACCAAACTGTGGTTTCTGTCGGACCATACATATTCCAAACTTCTTTAACTAAAGGTTGAAGCTGATCAGATAATTTTTGAGATAGCGCTTCCCCCCCAGTTAACAATTTTAAATCCTTTTTACCTGACCAACCCGAAGCAACCATCATTTGCCAAGTTGCGGGGGTAGCCTGCATTACCGTTGCATCATGTTTTAATAAAAACTCAGATAATGCTTGAGGATCATAAGAAGTGTCTCTATCTACAATAATAGTAGATGCTCCTAAACTCAGAGGTAACAAAATCTCCAGAACTGATATATCAAATGAAATCGTCGTAACAGCTAGTATAATATCACTAGATTTGATACCAGGCCGCTCAGCCATCGAAGCGATAAAATTAACTAAATTTCTTTGAGTTAACATCACCCCTTTAGGATCTCCGGTCGATCCTGATGTGTAAATAATATATGCTAGTTGTTCAAACCCACCAGCAGACAAAAACTTTTCGATGTGTTGAGTTAATTTGTCGTCATTAAGTAAATTTTCAATTAAAACAGTATCAGGAAATATCTTTTTTGTGGTATTACTCGTTACCATGTTTGAAAATGATTCTTCAACTAGAATATGTTCGACCGATGCATCATTTAAAATATACTCAATACGACTGATCGGATACTCTGGATCTAGTGGCAAATAAGTCGCTTTAAGAAAAAAGCTTGCAAGCATGGCAACAGGAATCATTTCACTTCTTGAAAGTAAAATTGCGACCACACTATTTTCTTTAACACCTTGTTTTTCCAGATAAACAGCTAATCTAACTGCTTTATCAGCAATTTCTAGATAAGTAAAACTTGATGACTCAGTTATAACCGCTATTTTTTTTCTATTGGTTAGTACTTGCTGCAAAAATAATTGATGCAGGTTTTTATTACTGTATTCTAATGTGGTTTTATTTCTGTCTACAATTAGTGATTTCTTCTCATCATCTAGTAATACCGAGTATTCAGATAGTTTTTTATTATGATCAAAGACAACTTCTTGAAGCAGTTTTTGATACCGTTTTAACAAGTTTTCTATGGTGCCTTGCGCAAACAAATCAGTTCTATATTCAAAACGAATGTCATAACAACTTTTATCTCCATCTAGTTTACAGTTTTCATTATTATCTTTCTCTCTAACTGTAAAACCTAAATCATATTGAGAACTGCAACGTGAAGCTCTGCATTCAGAAATAGAAGTATCTCCAATGACTAATTCTTCAGGCTGAAGTTTCTGTAATTGAAAGTCTAAATCAAACAATGGATTACGATTGATAATTCTTTCAGGGTTGAGCTCCTCGATGATCTTATCTAAGGGCATTGAGTTATATCGATACGAGTTAAAGCTTTTTTTGCGAACTCTTGATAAAAGTTCAGAAAACGTTGGATCGCCAGATAAATCCGTTCTCAAAATTAATGTGCTAACAAAAAAACCAAATAGGTTTTCCGTCCCTTTTAAGCGACGGTCAGAGAATGGCGTACCGGTTAAAATATCTTCCTCTCCTGACCAACGATGAATTAGCAGCTTAAAAACAGCTAACAATCCCATAAACAAAGTGACCCCTTGTTTAGAAACTGTATTCTCAAATTCTTCAATTAAACCACTGGGTAAATCGAGGTAACATCTATCGCCCATTGTTGTTGCTGTAATTGAGCGTTTACCATCATAAGGCAATTCAAGTGGCTTAATATTTTTTAAGTTTTCTTTCCAGAATTTCCATTGTTTCGACAAATCTTCTTGCTTAATTTTATCTAATCGCCATTGCGTATAGTCAGAAAAACTGATGTTTAGTTCGCTTAAACACTGACTTTCACCACTTGAAAAAAACTGATAGAAATCGCTAAATTCTTTATTTAACAAGCCTAATGATCGACGGTCAAATATTAGGTGATGAACGCAAAAAAAGAATACATGCTCATCTTTATTTAATTTAATCAGTGATACTCTAACCAGAGGCCCGTTGATCAAATCAAACGATTCTTGAATCCCACGATCTAATAAAGCTCGAAGCTTTGTTTCCTTTTTATCTAGCGCAACATTAGAGAAATCGACTTGATTTAATTCAACCTCTAAATTTTTATGTATAATTTGAACAATTTTTCCATCAACTTCATCAAAAGTCGTACGCAAGGCTCCTTGTCTAGAAATTAAAGCATTAATCGTTTGTTCAATTGCTTGGACATTTATATTGCCGACAATTCTAATCGCTCTATAAATATTATAAACGGGGCTTAAGGGATCGAGTTGATGGAGAAACCATAAACGAACTTGTGCGTCAGCTGCAGGTAACGTTAAAAGAGAATTACCATTTACGTTGTATATTTGTTGTACATTACTACTCATTGTTCTAATTTCTATACTTCTTTTGCTTGTTCATCATTAAGAAAATC
>JQIA01000588.1_pt1 | contig 18867 bp, 16 predicted proteins | sample 811431 | NCBI WGS metagenome assembly JQIA01 (sample SAMN02998118, study PRJNA258478) | marine sediment metagenome | biome: marine; feature: seafloor; material: sediment; isolation source: oil-polluted sediment collected from 3 locations (0.5 km, 0.7 km and 0.9 km)... | place: USA: Gulf of Mexico ...
GAGGTATTTTAGATGATAATGGAGAAGCAAAACCAACAGAAAATTTAAATAAAGCAGCTTTAGCAAAACTTACTTATTTAGCCATCAATTTGGATAGAAACCCTTTAGCTAATAACTATGAGAACCCTTTTCCTGATTTAGAAGACAAAAAGAACACCTGGTATTATCCTTACATCATAAATTTAGCCTTTTTAGAATTTACGGACAATACATCTGTTTTTAATAGGGAAGCAGGAGATTTTAATCCTTCATCTGGAATTTCTAGAGCACATTCTTTAAAAGTGTTACTTGAGGCTTTTGATATTGATGAAACTAATAACTCTGGAAACAATCCTTATAATGATGTTTCAAACAATCACGATGCTATTAACTATATCATTAAAGCAAGAGATTTAGGAATTATCAAGTTAGATGCCAACGACCCAAACTTTAGACCCAATGAAGATATTATAAGAGCAGAATATTTTGTGCTTTTATATGAAGTTTTAACGGTTAAAAACATAGCTATTCCTAATATTGCTGATTCAGATTTTTATGCGCCTATAACTAACACCTCCTGTGATTTCGAAGATGTAGATTCTTCAGATTGGTTTCACGATGCTACTCAAGATTTATGCGCAAGAGGTATCATAGATGATAATACGAAGAATGATGGTGAAATCCGTCCGACAGAAAGTTTAAATCGAGCAGAATTAGCCAAAATTGCTTATTTAGGGATTGGTTTAAATAGCAATAATTCTTTTGCGGATAATTACCCTTCACCTTTTATTGATTTACAAACCAAAACCAATACTTGGTACTATAGTTTTGCGAAAAACTTATCCTATTTAGAGTTTGATGACTATACAGCTCCTTTTGATAGAAATTATTTTGATTTCAGGCCATCTGCAGGAATTTCTAGAGCACACACTTTAAAGTTTTTTTTAGAAGCGTTTAATATTGATGAAACTAATAATTCTGGAAATAACCCTTACAGTGATTTTAACTCAAGTCACGAATCATATGACTACATCATTAAAGCTAGAGATTTAGGCATCATTAAGTTTGATGCTAGCAAGCCTCAATTTAACCCTAATGATGATATTTTAAGAGCAGAAGCATTTGTAATGTTATACAATATACTTTCAGTATTAAATATAACACCTCCAGATATTAATGAAGCTGATTTTTACAAAGCAGGAAATTATACACCAACTAATTTCAATAATTTTAGTGCAATGCATAGTGGTAATTTTAAACATTACACTAAAACAAGCTTTGGTATAAAAAGTATTGGTATTCCATTAATTTTTAGCCATACCTATAATAGTTATTTGTCTGATATACCAAATACATTAACCCCAATTCAACCATTGGGTAAAATGTGGAGTCATTCATTTAATGGTTATCTACAAGAAATTGAAGGTGATGAAGAAAGACCTGATGATTTTAGAATAGTGCTTACTTTGCCTAATGGAGGATTTCAAACCTTTAAAAAGCAAGGAAGTATTTATGTGCCTGAAACCGAAGGTGTATATGACGAACTTAAAAAAATAAGCAGTTCAAAATTTACATTGACTACCAAAGCTCAAATTATATATAGCTTTGAGAAATTAAGCGGAACAGCGACAGAATTTCCTTTTGTGCTAACTTCGATCAAAGACAGAAACAATAATACACTTAGCATTACCTATGAAAATGCTTACAAATCTGGTTTTAAAAGAATAGATAAAGTTACAGGAACAACTGGAAGAACGTTGCAATTCAATTATCACACACAATCCGATTTAATTACTAAAGTAGAAGATCCTTTAGGTAGAGATATTCATTTTATCTATACTTCTGATGGGTATTTAAAAAGATATACCAATCCAAAAAATGGATATACTTCCTATAATTACGGAACAGCTTTGCAAAAAGAAATGTTGATGACGATTACACTCCCAAAAGGGAATGTAATCACAAATACCTATCTTAAAAAGAAGTTACAAAGTTCTAAAACAAATGGAAATCAACCAAGTAATTACAACTACGATTCTGGTTATAAAACAACCATAACAAGTCCTAAAGGGATTAAAACAGAAACTAACTATAATGATTTAGGAAACCCTGAGAAAATCGTTCAAGGAAGTACAACTGTTAATATTGGTTATACAGATAGTAATCATAAAAATTACCCAACCAGTGTTACTTATAATGGTCAAAATACAAGTACAGAATATGATGGTAAAGGAAATGTTTTAGAGGTAAACCTTCCAGAAGGTGTAACTCAAAAATTTACTTACACAGCTCTAAATGATATTAAAACGTATACTGATCCTGAAAAATTTGTATACAACTATGGATACAATGGTACTGGTAATTTAACGAGCATACAAACTCCTAGAGGAACTACCAATTTTACAGTAAACTCTAAAGGACTTGTAACCAAAGTAACGAATCCAGAAAATATTTCTGTTGATTTTACTTATGATGGTTATGGGAATGTTACACAAACAGATGCTCCTGAAGGTATAATTGCTAAAAGTACATTTGATATAGCAAGCAGATTAAAAACGATAACAAACCCTAATGGACATACTATAAGTTATACCTTAGACGATAACGACAATTTACTAGAAGAAGCTTTTAACGGACAATCTACGAAATACAATGTTGATGCAAATGATAACATCACCAAAATTATCAATGCAAAAAACAATGCAACTACGCTTACGCTAGATGCTGATGATGATACATTAAAAAAAGTACAATTTGGCGATGCTATAGATGAATATGATTATTATGATGATGGCTCTGTTAAAACTTACAAGAACCCTAAAGGCGTACTTTTTTCTTATACTTATGATGATGAGTTACGTTTAACGAGCGTTTCTGGTGGAGGAAAAACAAGAAGTTATACCTACGATTCTAAAGACAGAACAGAAACAGTAACGAATGAAAACGGAACGATTACTTTTGGATATGATAATTTAGACAGAGTTACACAAACAACCGATTATTATGGAAATAGTGTAAACTATGAGTACGATAAAAACTCAAATATTACCAAAATAAAGTATCCTAATAATAAGGTAGTTACCTATACCTATTATGAGGATAATTTACTCCATACAGTAACAGATTGGAATGGACAAACCACTACATACAATTACAGAAAAGACGGGTTGTTAAGTAGTACTACATACCCTAATGGTACAGTATGCAACTTGTCCTATGATGGTGCAGGTAGAATGACCAACAAAGAATGGAAAAAGTCTGATGGGGCTATTATCAATGCCTATGCTTTTGAGTTAGACAAACTTGGCAATCATACCAAAGAAATAAAAACTGAACCTTTTGGAGTGATTCCTTTTGATATTGAAAGTGTTACGAACACGTTTAATAACGAAAATGAAATTACATCTGATGGTACAAACACATTTGCATTTGATAAAAATGGAAACAACACCTCAAATGGTACAACTACTTTTAGTTTTGATATTTATGATAGATTAACCAATGTTAACGATACTGGTTTTAGTGCTTCTTATAAATACGATGCAATAAATAATAGAAGAGAAAAAACCGTAAACGGAGTTACCCAACGTTTTGTGTTTGATATTTTAGGATTGAGTAAAGTACTGTTAGAAACTGATGCAAATAACAATGCCCAAAACTATTATATCTATGGTTTAGGCTTGGTCTCTAGAATAGATACAAATAATAATACGCACTATTATCATGATGATTTTAGAGGTAGTGTTATTGCCTTAACCAACGAAAATGAAACCATTACCCACAAATATCAATACACAGATTTTGGGGCTATTACTCAAATTGAAGAAGCCAACCATAACCCATATAGATATGTAGGGAAACACGGAATACAATTTGAGCAAAATGGACTTTACTTTATGAGAGCAAGATATTATGATGCTCATAGAGGACGCTTTTTGACAGAAGACCCCATTTGGGCAACGAATCTATATCCATATGCAGGAAATAATCCTGTGATGAATATTGATAGAACTGGTGGTTATGCAGAATCTCCCTTGGATATAGCTTCTTTAGCATACAACCTTGAACAATTTGATGCCGAACCTGGATTTTGGAATGGAGTTTTCATAGCTGGAGATCTTGTTACTATGGCTGCACCAGGTCTTTTTGCAGGAGGATCTTTTTTAAGAGCAGGTAAGTTTACAGTAGTTCAAACTTTTTCAAGAGCAAGAACGTGGGTTAATTCTTTTAAAGCGACTAGGAGAATTAAACAAACAAGTACAGCGGTTTTAAGAAATGGATATTTTGAAGTAAATGGTTTTAAGTTTAGTGAGGTTTACTATAATAAACTTTGGAATTCAGGAAGAGGTGCTCCATCTTTAATAGCTATGGAAATCTTGGATGGTGGAACAAACACAGCTACTCCTGATAAAATTAAAAAAGGATTTAATAAATATATTTACGGTGGTTGGGAAATGGTATATAATCCTATTACTAAAGAAGTATGGCACATACAACCTTTAAAATAAATTATGAATAATCTTATTTCACTAATTGATAACACAATAACTAAACCTTATGGAATTACTTTTTCAGAAGAAATAATTTTATTATTGTTTAAAACCATATCAAAAACTAAAAACCTTGATGAGGCAAAGTTAATTTTTAATTTTCTTGGAGAGATTCAATTTATATTAGCTAGAAATTTATTTAAAAATGAAAGAAAGATGTCAATATTTTTAAAAGAATTTATAACTGATTTTGATAGAATCGATGATATTGATATGAGAAATTATTTATATAAGAAAATCAAAAGTAATACAAAACTTACTTTATAGAACTTGTTTTAACAAGTATTAATAAGAATAAAAAAACTAACAATAAAAAACAAGTGAAAAAGACAACCAATTTTATAATAATCTGTTTGCTATCAGCAAACAGTATTTTTAGTCAAGATGTAAAAATTACAAGCCCTACACAAAATTTAATAATAGATGCCACTAATAGAACCCAATACTTTCAAGAAGGAGATTGGGGTGATATGAAAATAAACGGTACTTTAAATGAAAGTAAAGTAAGGCAAATAACAGCGTATTACAAATCTGCTTCTAGTAGCAGTTACAATTCCAGAATAATGTCACTTAGCACTAATTCTTGGGAGCGTGAAATACGTGTTGTGGGTGGTGTGTATCAAGTGTATATTAATGTAAATTGCAATTATACAGGTTGTAGTAGTTCAGGTGAAAATAGTGATGTTATTAATTTCACTTATGTAAGACCTTTTGAAGCGAGTGATATGTATATTGCACCTACTAATGATGAGCATATCACCATAAAACGTTACAGAGGTTATGGTACTCCCAACCTAAATACAGGTTTTTACTTTAGAACGCATAGAAATACCCAACCCACATTAACAGGAGCAACTGTAGTTGGAGACTATTCCCAAGATGAGTACTTTACAGATACTACATCAGAAAGAGGTAATACCTATTATTATTGGACAGAAGTGGCTATGGATGCCAATGGTACACATACAAGTGGTATTTTAGAAAATGAATATAGAACTGTTACAGTTGCAACACTTGGTGTAAAAGATATAGCGTTAGCAAAAAGCATAAACATTTCTCCAAACCCAACCATAGATTTGGTAAACATAACAATTAATAACGGTATAAATTTGAATAGCGTAAGCATTTTTGATATGAATGGACGCTTGTTAAAAACCATAAAAAATACTTTCGAAGCAATTTCTATCAAAGAATTTTCAACAGGAATGTATCTTTTAAAAATTGCAACAGATAAAGGAATTATTTCAAAAGAAATTATAAAAAAATAAAGATGAAAACAAGAACTTTTTTAATGCTAATATGTTTGTTTGTAGCAAATAACATTTTAGCCCAAACTACCACTTCTGTATCTCATAAATACGATGCTTTTAATCGATTAAAAGAATCATCAGATGGTACAAACACAACCACCTTTTCTTACGATGAGTTAGGCAACAGAACCCAAGAAAGTGTTTCTGTTGTTTTGTCTTTAAAAGACAATGAAATTTTAGGTCTAAAATTGTTTCCAAATCCAACTCCAAAAATGGTTACTATAACTGCTACAAACAACATAGAAAAAGTTGTTATTTATGATGCTGTTGGTAAATTAGTGAAACAAGTTAAAAACACTAAAAATAGTGTTGAAATAGGTATTTCTGCCTTTAGTATAGGTATTTACAATTTTGTCATTTATTCAGGAGTTAAAAAACAATCGGCTAAAGTGGTGAAGAGATAATTTGTAACATTATTTTGAAATTAAATACTATCTAGAATTCCAGTCCCAAGCGATTCTCTCCATTCTCTATCTTTTTCATAAAGCTTATATAGTTCAGAGTTTTCATTAATTTTCCATAGGGTCTCTTATTGGAAGTATATCTATTGGTTTAGGCTCTGCAGGTTTACAAAAGCACAATATTATAAATAAAATAATAGAATATACAAGTGCAATAGTATCTAAAGTACTCACTTCATCTTTAACAATGACTGCATAAATCCAATTTAGAAAACCAACAATAACTGTACCCCAAAAAAAACTCCACATTCAGTAAATATAATAAATTTTAACAATTCCTTATACCCAAGATAAACTAATTCTTATTAAAAATGAATAAAACACATTTCAAAAATTTCTTCATTTCATTTCTTTTCATTCTAAAGTTTTTAAAAAGAGTTTAGACCTTCCTTATTTTATTACTCCTTTTAAAAACGAAAAAGAAAACTTTTTTCATTTACAAAACGAGCAAAATGAAATCCAAATATTTCAGCAAGTATGCAAATCATACCCATTCCTATGGTCATTGGGGTATAATTCGCAACTTGTTCAGGGATAGCCATCCCTAAAAACCCTGCTATAAAACTTTATGTTTTATTTGATATCCTTTATCTTTGTAACTCGTGAATTGAGTCGATTATTTTAATTTTATTCACGATTATTTTGACTAACTCGTGAAATTAGCTATATTTACGGTGTTAATTCACGAAAAAATGACACAATCTTCACGTATTTTAAAATACATTCAGACTCTAAAAAAACGCTATTTAGTACTAGCAAAAGAAAAGCAAGCCTTAATCGACTTGATTAATGAAACTGAAGTTGCAGAACAAGTATATAATTCTAACGCCATAGAAAACAGTACTTTGAGTTTGGACGAAACCGAAAAAATCTTATTACAAATAGATTTAGATAGATATATTAATGAACGAGAATTGTTTGAGGCCAAAAACTTGGCAAGAGTAGTAAATTATATCAATCAAAAAGCTACCGAAAAAGGACTTTCTTTAGATACTATATTGTTACTCCATAAAATGCTTATTAGTAATATTAGAGATGATATTGCAGGTCGATTTAGAAATAATGACGAATGGGTGCGTGTAGGAAATCATATTGCTCCAGATCCAAAATTTGTTCTGGAATTGCTTAACGAAATGCTATTAACATATCAAATTAATGATACGCAAAATATAGTAGATAAAATTGCTAAATTACACCTAACTTTTGAGCATATTCATCCGTTTGTAGATGGTAATGGAAGAATAGGAAGAGTAATTAACAATTATGCTTTAATTCGAGAAAATTATGTCCCCATCAATATTAAATTTATAAATAGAAAAGAATATTATGAAGCTTTTGTAGAATTTGACAAAACAGGTACTACTAAAATAATGTCTGAAATTATCGGAAAAGCATTGTGTCAAAGTTATCATAAACGATTGGCATATTTGGAAGGAAAAAAAATAATTTCTTTAAGCGATTATGCAAAACAAGAAAAAATATCGCATTCTAATCTTTTAAACAAAGCCAACAGACAAACTATTGCTGCGTTTTTAGAAAAAGGGTTTTGGAAAATAGGAATTTAAAATGCTGTTTTCCATTTTTTAGTCTTAATTTCTATCAGAAAATTACTCAAACCCTATCACTTGTGAGAGGATAAATAGAGAAAAATGAGAGGGTAAAACATATTATCTTCCTATTTCTATATTTCGTTGTTTTTTGTGGGTTTCTTTTATAAGTGATAATTGGTATAAACGACTTTGAATTTTTTCTAACTGTATGATTTTTTCTTTTTTGATTTTCAATGTTGAGAATCGATACTTTCTATTTTTATAGAGTACTCCTTTTATTTTAGAGCGATAAGTATATATTTTCAAAGAATCTATGGTTTTTATTTCTTTGGTAAATTGATTAAAATTAGTGACGTTTTTCATTAATTTTTGAACCATTTCTGCCACAGTTTCTTTTTGCGTTTTAGTATATGGTAAACGCAATTTTAATTGATATTCTTTTTCATTTCTATGGTTTTTATTTTCTTTAGTTATATCTCTATTTTTTTGTTTTTCTTTATTCGTATGTGCTGTAGAATTTTCAATTTCTGGATATTTTTCTAAATGGTATTTCTCAAAATTAACCAGTAAGGTTTTCATTTCTTTCTGGCTCATTCTTAAACGTTTTTTACTTCGTAATTCATTACCACTAATCATCAGGTGAATGTGTTGATTTTCGTGGATTATACCTAGAACAATAGCGTTTTGTAGACCCCTTAGTTCAATATATTTATGCATTAAATCTTGCAACATTTCTTTCGTAATTACATTCTTATCATCTTTAGAAATAGCCAATATTTCGTGATAAAAAGCAGTACTTCCTTTTCGTTTTGGCAGAAATTTATAATTCTCTAAAAAATCTTTATGTAAAGTTGCTAAATCCAAACGATTTATATTTTGTAACACAATTGGACCTTCAAAAGAATGCTGAATTTTTCCTTTGTCTGTCAAAATATAATTCACCAATTGTTTGGCTGAATAAATATTTTTTCTCGTTTTAAACTTAATAATCATAGATTTTTGGTTAAAAATTTGGCAATACTTTCTAATAATTTTGAGACAAATAATTCATCAATTATTTGATGATTCTGGATCCAAAAATCTAAACTAGGTGGATGATGTAGCGTTTGAGTAATGGATTTTTCCAGTTCAAAAATGGATTGTTTAATGAGCTCAATATCTTTGAGAGAGACTTCATTAGATAAATGTACATACTGAATGCTTTCTGCAATCCTACCATTCATTTCACGTAAAAGGGCTTCAATATCAGAAAGTGTTTCTTTTTCTAAAAAAACAAATGTCTTTTTTAAGTAAGCAAAAATGATAGCCTTTAAAAAAGGCGATAATTTCATTTTAGAAATTTTTGCTTGGGCTTCCAAATACTCAAATTCAGAAATCGTGAAAATCAATGTTTTTCGAACCGTTTTTTCTCGATAAGCAGTATTATATTCTTTTGTGTATTCAGATTGATGCTTTTTCTTAAAAGCATTTATTGCTGCTAAATCCCCTTTTTCAATCAATCCGCTATCAAATAATTTTTGTTGTAAGTTCGATTTATTCATCATAGTCATTAGCAGTAAAAGGAATTAATAAAGGGGTAACAAAAGAACTGACTTGAAATTCAGCAGGTTTTAATTTACTTCTTCGCTTCAATTGAAACTGTTTAAAATAGGGCTTCATATGTAAAATTATTGGCGGATAATTTGAAACCAGAAATAAAGCACTATTTTTCTTCATTTGAATGATTTCAGTAGGCGTTAATACTGGTTTAATTTGTTGACGAATTTCACCTTCAAACAAAACTTCTACCGATTTTTGTCCTGCTATTTTAGAAATTTGATTGGCTAGTTCTAAAGAACCACCAGGAAAAATAATCTTTGTACTTGTATTGCTTAAAATGGTAGAACTAGCATCATTTCCATAAAGCTTTTTTAACTGAGATATATCTTGCAAGCCTAAATTCAAGGAGCAGTTGTAGCGTCGAAGAACACTGCATAAAATATTTAAATCCTTTAAAAAATAGTTACCAGCTTCATCTAAAAGAAAATACAATGGCTTTTTAGGTTTGTTCTTTTGTACGAAGTCAAATAAAGTTCCATAAAAGACAGAAAGTATTAAAGAATTTCTTCTTAATAATCGCTCAGGAACAATGATAAAAAGAGCAGATTTTGGTTGCGTTAATTTTTCAAAATCAATCGTGTTTTTTGAAGTGATATGTGCCACATCTGAATAGGTAAACAAATCTAATGTCGCACTCAAAGATGCCTGAATATTTGTTCGTAGTTTTACATCTTTAGATAAAAAACTAACGTAATCGTCAAACAAAGTTCCTTCAGTATTTTGACTTACAAATACTTTAAACCCTTTGGTTTCCATTTGATTTAACAAATGCCGAACATTAGATAAATTTTGATATACAAGAGCCTGTGTTTTAACTAATTTTAAAAGGAAGAACAGCAAGTGTGTAGCACTGTAATTCCAAAATTGGTCTGAATTTCCTTTGGTAGCATTAGAAGAAAATACAATCTGTTCAGCCAAAGCTTTTAGTTCATCAACTGTATTGCAAAAATAAATAGGACAAAAAAAGGCACTTTGTGTAACATCCTCAAAATTTAAAACTTGAATATGGTATCCTAAACTGGCAAGATGACCAGAACAAGTTTGGTACATACTTCCATCTAAGTCAGTAATGATAAAACTTTGATTTTTAGCTTTTAATAAATTGACTTGATACACCGAACTTGTTTTACCTATTCCACTTTTTCCCACAATTAAAGTATGTGTAATCGATTGCTTAACCGTAATTCTTTTGATCCCATTGACCACAATTCCTTTGTTAAATCGACTAAATATTTTTCGTCTATCACTCGATTTCATTTGAGAATGGTCATATAATTTTTCATTTGTATTGCTATCAAAGAGAAAAGAAACCAAATCAAATATGCCTTTAACAATGGCAAAGAGGAGTTCGAAAAAAGTTTCAATCAACGTTTTCATAAGATAAAAATTAACGATTAAGTAGTTTAGAAATTTGTTGTTTTAATAATTTTAAAATTACCTTTAGTAATATAAAAACACCTTTGAGTACCTCTAAAAATAGTTTTCCTAATCCAACTAAAATAGCTCCAAAAGCAGAAAAAAATTGTTGGATAATAAAACCAATTCCTTTTGAAATTAGACCTAAAATTTTTTTAACTAGTTCTAAAACATTAGAAAAAATTATTTTGGCTATCTGAAAAAGACCACTAAGAATAGTTTTATAGATATTCCAAATTGGTTTAGCCCAACTTGGGATTGCCATTGCAAAAATGACTGATAAAATAGCAATAGCGTGAAGGCTCATAGTTGTATCATATTTGTAAGAATCAACAAAAAGAATTATCGTTCTTTTTCCAAATCTTTGGTTTGTATTTTTTCAATCTCTTTAATCTGTGCCATCCGTTTTTGCTTTTCAATTTGTAAAGCGTGATTAAAACCAGAACAAATACCTTTAAGGGCAATATCTTTTGGTTTATCTTCTTTCATAGCGTGTAAAATATATTGAGTTTGTTCAGCTAGATGAACAGGAATTTTTTTGTTCAGTTGAAATCCGTGATTATAACCATTGGTATATCTCGTTTCAAAATCAGAAGTTTTTTTGTTTCTAAAATTCATATCTAAAATGTTTTACGTGAGTGCAGTTCTAAGTAGGCAAGGATTGATTCATATTTATAAAGAATTACTTTCTTCATTGGATGGCTAAATTCCAGTGCTCCAGAATCACGTAATTTTTGCATACTGGTCTTACTTTTTAGTTGTAATAACTCCATAGCTTCTTCAGAAGAAATCCATATTTTAGGAGCAGGTTTATGTATCATTTCTTCCACCATTTTTAAAAGTTCTTCTCTCAAATCTTTTTTGGAAACCATTAAAAATTGATTGGGTTTTTTATCATTCAAAAAATCCATAGGTTTAAGTTTTTGATGACTGCCTTTTCATTAAGGCAGTCGATTTAACAATTTGATTTATAGCAATAAATTAGCTTGGATATAAACCTTTCCTCCTCGTTTTTCAATCATAGATTTATAAACACGAGAGAGTCGTTTAAAAATAAAATTATCGTTCTCATTCGGTTCGTGAAAGATGAACATAACAATACCAGTTAAATCTTCAGGTAATGGCATTTCATTCTGTAAATAGGTCTCTATTTTTTGTGGATTATTTTTTAAATCATTTCGAGCACTTTTAGATAAAAAAGACAGGTAATCTGAATTTTCTTTCAAATCTGTATAGCCTAATAATATTTTTCTTTCAGAATTGGATTTACTTAAACGAATTAATTCTCTACAAAGAGGTACATATACACTAGAAGAAGGTCTATTCATTTTAGCCTGTTGAATTTCTAGAACTGCATCATTAATTTTATTTTTAAACACTTTTATTTCCTCCTCTCTGTCAAAACTATTACTCATCAATAAAGATGAAACACCTTTTAAAAGGAATTGATGGGTGTAGTTTAAAAAAGTTTCTGTTAGAAAAGCCTGTCTGTAAATCCCTGCATTTTTATTTTTAGAATTTATATTGAAAACTTTAATGAGTTCTTCGCTATTAATGTGTTTTAAAGAAGGCACATTGGAACTAGTAATGTCTATTAAAACGCTCAATTCTGTGGTCTGATAGTTTTTAACACTACTATCTTCACAAGAAGAAAGCATTAAAAACATAAATAATAACTGGGTTAAATAATTAATTTTTTTCATAATCGCTTGCTTTGAAGGTTTCTGTAGCAAATAATAAATCAATCGTATTTGCATCTATATATTGATAGTTTTTAAAAGGGTTTTCCAATTCAGGAATAGCATCAGTAGGGATTTGTATTTGGGAATCGTCACTAGAAAACAAGTTAACTTGTTGAATAAAAATTCCAATTGCTTGCTTGGCAACATTGGTCAATTGCTTGTGTACGTTATTCGCAATACTTAAATTCTTATTGTAAGCTACTTGATAACTTCTTATTTGTTTGTAGTTATCTTTTAACTTTTCTTCTATCTCTTCTTTGTCAGTATTATATTTATTAATAACCTCTTTCTTTAGAGAAGTAGCTTTTTTAGGAAAGTTTTTTGCCTCTGTTTTAAGTTGCTTTAATATCTTTTCTTTAGAGTTTGTATCAGACTTTATCTCTAAGTGTTTGCGATTGGATTCAAAAACTTTTGGAGACGGAATAAAAAATAATTTTACAATTACAAGACTAACATAGAAGCCAATATTAATCAGCACAAGAGTAAATTTGGAAACCACAAAACTAGACCTACCTGTTTGTCCTGCACTCATAATTTCCATCATAGTAGTTCTCATTTCTGCAATTCCTAAAGCAACTCCAATAACTATTAGAGAAATAAAAGTGATGTAAATAAATTTATTTTTAGTGGCTATTTTGGAGTTTTGTAAAATTTTAGCAGTTGCTAAACCCATAGAAAAAGTAAAAAAAGAAATTCCGATAGCAATAACTAAACTGGTAAAAAAATTCTCTCCTGCTTGAAAAAGAAAGGCTTTTTGATTTACAAATATTTCTGATGAAAGAATCCCAAGACTCACAAAAACAGCAAATAAAATAGGCCAAAACACATTTTTAAAAGGATGTTCTCCTATAGCAATTTTATTTTGACGGATTTGTTTTTCTATTTTTTCTTGTGTTGCTTTATTCTCGTTATTTTCTAATTGAATAGCCTCATCAATATTTTTAAGATCTGATTCTTTTTGCGTTTCAAGTCCTTTTAAAATAGAAGTAAGAGTAGCAATCGTATTATTATCTTTTAACTGACGACAGGCTTGTTCAAATTTGGTTTTATATTCTTGAATGGTGTTTTCTAAAGAACCACTAATGTCATTGAAAAAACCAGTTATTTTAGCAATAATACTTCCTACATAAGGGATTTCTAGAATATCTCCATCTGGTTTAGGAGGGTTATTTTTACCGATATTTATTCCTTGACGACGTACCTCAGGAGAAAGAGCATCCCAAAAATTGGTAATCATTTTTTCGATATAACGAACTGGTTTTTTGCTATCTTTTTTTTCTTTATTGTTGTAAAAATTCATAAGTTTTTAATTTTAAATACTCAAAAATTGAGTGTGATTTGTAAAATGGTATCGTATAAAATGCAAAGTGTGTTTTTATGGAGAAGGCCTTTTACTTAATAAATATTGATGCAATTGTTGGTTTCTTCTTGATATTTGATGTTTATTATAATAACCTTTCAAAATCTTGATGGCGGTTTTGACTTCTGAATGCGTTTTAGAAATTCTAATCAAATTCATTTTAGCATTAATATCCATAGTAGATTGAAAAAGCCACTTTAAATAAATGCTAAACAAGGAGGTTTTAATAGGAAAAGGTTTTTTGACCTTAAAAAAGTTAATTTGATTATACTTATCTTGCTTATTAAATTGAATGGTGTTACTAAAGTTCATATGTATTCTTTTTAGAATTACACTGCGAAACTATTTCAAAAGAACAAAGAGAACTATTGTGATTAACAAACGATTCATCTAAGTTGTTGAAAACAAAACAAATAAATACAACCTAGGTAGTAACCTAGGTAACTCAAGTAATAAAAAATAGAATTTTGGGAGGAAAAAAAGGGCACATTATATTTAATAAACAACTAAAAGAATTTTTGGTTAAAATATCAAGTTTGAAGATTACGTATATATCTGATAAAATTTTTGACAATATTTCTACATTAGTAAACACATTAAACAACAAACCTGCTTTAACAAGTAATGTGTTTGAGCATATTTTAAAGTTTGTCTTATTGGGATTTGTAAAAGGTGAGAAAATCAACAAAAATTTAAATGAACTGGAAAAAACAAAACGTTTTAATCAGTTTTTGTTATACATAGAACATAAAACTCTAAAAAAAGAGAATGTTTTAAGTATAGAAAATGCGTTAAAAGAAGTGAATAGAACTTTTGGAACTACTTTCATTATTACAAAGCATGAAGAAAATTATGTAATTATACCTAAAAAAAACAAGTATTATAAAAAGGAAGGAATTTTATCGACTAGCGGTCGTGAAAATTCTTATTTAAAAGAAATAATTGATAGAATTACAGTTTCTCAAAAAGTTTTTAAAATAGTAGTAAATCAACAAAAAGAATTTAGAGAAATTACCAAAATAAAGTATTCAATAAAAAAATTGACAACTAATTTTATAGGTCGTGAGTTTGTTTTCGGAAGAATAAAAACTTTTATCAAAGAACATCAAAGTGGGTATTTTACTGTAAAAGGAAATGCTGGTATTGGAAAGAGTGCCTTGGCTGTAAAGTATGCAAACGACAACAAAACTTTACTGCATATTATAGATTATCAAAAAAACAGTAAAAACACTGCTAAGCATTTTATAAAAAATATTTGTCTACAACTCATAGAGAAACACAATTTACCTATAGAAGAACTTCCATTTGACTATGATAAAGATGGAGATTATTTAGAAGAAATTTTAATAAAAGTTTCAAAGAGATTAATAGAAAAGCAAAAAATTGTTATTACTGTAGATGGTTTAGATGAGTTATCCGATTTGACACAGTTTGAAGAAAAGAATATACTACATCTTCCTGAGGTGTTGCCAAAAGGAATTTTCTTTCTAATGACTATGCGAAACCTAAAAGACGATGATGTACGGATGCCTTTAAATGAAGGCAATAGTGAGATATATCCACTAGAACATGATGGAGTTGATAATAAAGCAGATGTCCTAAAGTATATAGAAATGTCTGCAAAAAATGAAGGTATTCAAGAATATCTAAAGAAACATTCCAAGAAGGAAAGTGATTTTATCAAAAAAGTAGAAGGAAAAGCAGAAGGAAATTTTATGTACTTAGTCCATGTTTTAAAAGAAATTGAAGACGGTGATTATAAGGATTTAAAACTTAATGATTTGCCACAAGGTCTAGAGGGATATTATAGAGACCATTGGAAGAGAATGACAAAAAATATATCTATTGTGGAAGAGGAAGTGAAGTATAAAACAATATATCTTTTGTCAGATTTAAAAACACCAGTCTCTGCTAAAACGTTGGGAAATATAATAAAAAGCAATGTTAAAGGTGCAAAAATAATTACAGTTCAAAAGGCATTAGAACAATGGCAACAATTTTTAAATATTAGTTATAAAGATAATACTAAAGAATACGCTCTTTACCATAAGAGTTTTTCAGATTTTTTGAAAGAAAAAGATATGATTAAACTAGTAGGATTTAATTATGATGACGTAAATAAAATGATATTAAAACATATTATGGGAGATTTCATCGACCTATAAAATAGAGAAAAATTGAAAGAAAAAGATTGGATAGAAAATTGGTTAAAAACTATTCCAAAAGAAGATAGAGTTTTAGGCTTCTCTGAAGTAATAGGCAGATTAGTTAAATTAGAAAAACTAGAGGAAGCTAGTCAAATTTTATTAAATTTTAGTTTTGTTGAAGAAAAACTAAGGAAGTTTAAAACACTTACTTTAATAGATGAATATAAGATTGTCTTGAAAAATTCACACAGTAAAAATTTACAAAAATTACTTTCAGTAATTGAGCAATCCTCCCATCTTTTAGATGATAAAAAAAACTCTATTCCAACTATACTTTATGGTTATTTAGATGGAAATTTTTCAGAGTCAATTAAATATTTTAAATCTCAAATTATGAACAAAACCAAGGATACTTGGTTAAAGTCAGAAAATGCGAATTTTGTAAATCAACAAGGAAACTTAATTAAATTAATAAAAGCGCATAAGACTGATATATCAACAATGGAGATTTCTATTGATAATAAAATCATATTTACTGGAACATACAATGGTGAAATTAAGGTTTGGAATACTAAAAATTACTTAGAAACAGCTAAAACAAAAACAGATGGAATGCTTCGAAGGTTTTATGATTTAGAAAACCGAAAATTTTTAACAGTTTCAGAAAATCAAGATGATATAATCCTAAGGTCTATGAGTTTTAACTCAAAAGGAATTGAAATTATTTCGGATTTAAAACTAGAGGATAAGTCTCACAATATAACTAAAGAAGAACTACATCAGATAGAGATAAGTGAAGACAAAAATTGGCTATTAATGCATAATCCTGAAAAAACAAATCATCTAACTGTAAGAAGTACAAATGATTTGTCAAATAAATTTGATATTTCATTATCTAAAGAAATAGGTGGAAATGGGAAAATTTTAGGTTTTAATTTTATTGAGGAGTATAATCAAAGTCCTCCAAGAATTATTTGTTTATATACTGCTAAACGTGAAACGGGTAATTTGGTCATATTTGAAAATAAAACAACTTATAGAGTAATCAAGAAAGCAAAAATTACTAATTGTTTTGAAGGCAATATAATTATTCGAGAAAAACAAAATATTTTATTTTTTTGGAATAGTAGTGGTTATATCCAAAAAACAAAAATAGATACACTAGAATTAGTAAAAGATATAAGAGTAATATTAGAAGAGGATTTGAATGAAGTTTATTTAGACGGTGTTTTTTTTACTAAAAATAATGAAAATGTGATAGTTTTTACAAGTGACGGGAAAATTAAGTGGTGGAATATAGATGAGAATATCTGTTTTCGAGAAGAAGAAGGAGACACATTTACAGATGTTTTTGAAATTCAAAAAGGAGAAATAGGTTACACTACAAATGGTGTTTATGACTTGAGAATTTGGGATTTAAAAAATGGAGAAATTTTAAATACTTTAAAAAACATATCCGTAGAGACTGTTTTCCGTTTAAAAAATAAACGTTATGGTATTACAGTTGATTATGAAAACTTGTTACTTTGGGATGTAAAATTTGAAAGAGAGTTAAAAATAGAAAATTTTAATAGTGGAGTGACAACTTTGAAATTATCAAAATTTGAAGAAAATATCTATTATGCAGGAGATTATGACGGTTTTATCAAAAAAATAATTATTAACCAAGGAAAAATTGAAGTTGAAGAATGTTTGAATTTAGAAAACGAAATTTCAGATATAATTTTTATTAATTGGAAGAATAAACCTTGTATTGTTATTGCAACAGGAGATATGTTTGAGCAATCTAAAACAATATCTATATACGACATTAAGAGTTTAAGAAAAATAAAAACATTAAACGGACATGAGGCACATATAACAAAAATAATAAGCACTTTAGATGAGCAATATTTAATTTCAATTGGAAATGATTTTAAAACAATTATATGGAAACTTCAAGAAGATGGAAACAATACTCATAGCTCAATCCAATCGAATTATAAAAATGAAAAACCTGTTGGTTTTGATGTTTTTTTAATTGAAGACACTAAAAAATTAATAACAGTTTCTTTAAGTGCTATAGAGTTTCGAAATTTTAACTCTAGAAAACTTATAAAAGTATTACATACTGAATCAGCAATAGCAGATGTGTCAATTACCAAAGACAAAAAAACACTAGCATATGCTTTAGGAAATGGAACAGTCTTTTTTAAAGAATTAGATGATTTAGAAAAAAATATTGGTGAATTATTAGTGTCTAGTTTTATAAAAAAAATTGAATTTGTAACTTTAAAGGGAAATACGCAATTATTCTGTAGTACAAAAAAATCAATAGTTGTCCTTTCTTTAAAAGAAAGGAAAGTTATTCAAACATATTCTTATGAGATTAAAGAGAATATAAATGATTTTCTTTTCATTCCTAAAGAAAACTATCTTTTCGTTATTACACAAGGAGGAGAACTACTTATTTGGAATACACAGAATGAAAGACTTATTAAGAAACTAGTTTTGGGACGCCCATTTGTTCGAATTAAATATAATATAGAAAACCGAATTCTTGTTTTAACTGAAATGAATGGTCAGATTCATTTTTTAAAGATTCAAAACAAACCAAACAAGACCAAATAAAAGTACAAATTGTTTTAGGTATGTTTTAGGTAAAATAAAAAAGGTTTTAACAAATTTGCTAAAACCCTTTGTACTCAAGGTGGGAATCGAACCCACACTCCCGAAAGAACTGGATTTTGAATCCAGCGCGTCTACCAATTCCG
>JQIA01000589.1_pt1 | contig 18843 bp, 19 predicted proteins | sample 811431 | NCBI WGS metagenome assembly JQIA01 (sample SAMN02998118, study PRJNA258478) | marine sediment metagenome | biome: marine; feature: seafloor; material: sediment; isolation source: oil-polluted sediment collected from 3 locations (0.5 km, 0.7 km and 0.9 km)... | place: USA: Gulf of Mexico ...
TCGGTAATTTTCTTCGTAGGAAGAGGCGGGGATGCGTAAGCTTGCCCAGAAAAGGACATGATAAGAATAAATAAGATTAAGGTCGTGAACGTCATAATATGATCCATACTTAATCTCTATGATAGGGGTGGTTATCTAGAATAGACTGCGCCCGATATAACTGTTCGACAAGCATAAGCCGCACAAGTTTATGAGGCCATGTCTGCTTGCCAAAGCGAAGTTTAATAGACGCGCGATTCAAAAGGTCTTTCGCAAGACCGTCTGCGCCACCAATAATAATTTGAATATGTTTTGTTGAAAGCTGTTGTTGCTTATCAAAAATGCTCGCAACCTCACGGCTAGTGAAATCCTTACCTGTCTCATCAAGCGCAATAACATATGCCTGATCAGAGATCGCTTGCATAAGCAGTTTATTCTCTTCGCGCTTCTTTGAAACAGCATCATTTTGGGAAACAATAATTTCCTTCGTAACAACGTTCCAATGTAATTGTTTTGAATAGTGGTCAAGAAGCTCAGAAATGCTTCCTTTCTTAATTTTACCACATGCAAGAATCGTAATGTCCATGTGCCGAGACTAGCACATACACCAAGAGGTCAGAAACCTCTTTCATAAACCTTTTATCTCTTATGCAATTGTTGTGAGAGGCTCTGTATCTGTGTCCCACATTTTTTCAATATTGTAAAAGACTCTGACTTCAGGCTTAAACAGGTGAATAATAATATCTCCAGTATCAAGCACAACCCAATCTCCTGCGGATATGCCTTCTTTTTTAACCTTACGGATATTCAAAGAAGCTAGCTTTTCAATAACTTTGTGAGCCAAACCAACAACCTGACGCGCAGAAGTACCCGATGCTACTATCATATAGTCCGCAGGAAATCCTGTACCTTTTAGGTCAATACTGTGAATATCTTCCGCCTTACTCATGTCCAATGTGTCAACGAGAATATCTTTTAGTGCCTCCATAGTGAGGTCTTTTTGTGTATCAGTGGTCAAGTTTTATATACTCCTTCCTAAAAGCAAAAAACCCTCATCGCACCACACGATCAGAGCTATAGTAAACAATGGCCATTTCGCTATATTCGAAAAAGCTAAAATAAAAAGATATAATGGATTTAGTCCTATCCAATTACACCTCTCACGACGACATCATTTTTTATTAAATGTATCATTAACACCTATTATATAGCCGAATAACACGATAAATCAAGATAAGTTGCAACAAGGACGTAAGTTACGCAACGCTTTTAGCTAGGCTCTTTATGGTATCATCCACCATAAGGTCATGTGCTTTCTGATCAACCTCTGTTGTCAATATCTCTTGAGTAGCACGTGAAGATAAGTCGCTAACTTCTGCCTTAATTTCAGAAAGAGCATCTTCTTCCATACGCTTAACGCGTTGTTTTAACCAGATTTCTCTATTTTTTTGCGTTTCCTCAAACTCCAGCTCAATTTTTTCTTTAATCAGAGCGGCTTGTTTTTCAGCAGACTTAACCAAAGCTTTTGCTTCTTTATCTGCTTCACGGTGTTGACGTTGGTATTTTGCGAGTATTTCTTGTGCTTCAACACGAAGCTTTTCCGCAGCATCAAGATCAGATTTAATCTTTTCAATCTTAGAATCAAGTCCAGAAAGAATACTCTGTTTACCTTTTTTATAGGCAAGAGCAATAAAGAGAACAAAGGATACAAGTACCCAAGTTCCAGTTTCTGTGAATGATAAAAATTCTAACATAACCTAAATCCTAATAGCGTATTACGCTGCTTTTTTAGTTGTTTTCTTCTGTATTGAGGAAGGGGTCTTTTTCTTCCCGCTAACAAGTGACTTAACCACGGAAACAGCTACTTTTTGATCAACTTTTGTACCTAGCAACTTATCGACAGTGGCAACAGCAACATCAGCCGCAATCGTTTGAACGTCTTGAAGTGCAGTTTGTTTTGCATCTTCAATAACAATCTCGGTCTTAGCAATTGTTTTTTCTGCCTTATCACGGAACTTCTTTTGAGCAATATCAGCATCAGCCTTAAGATCATTTGTCATGCCAACAACAATTGCACGCGCCTTCGCTTGTGAATCCTTCAAGTTGAGTTCGTATTCTTCAAGAATAGCCTCTGAATCTTTTGTAAGACATTCTGTAGTCTCAATATCGCTCTCAATTTGCTGACGGCGACGGTCAATCGTAGAGGATATATTCGGCAATGTTTTCTTTGCAAACACCATATACAAAAAAGCAAAGCATACCGCTAACCAAAAAACTTGGCTTGCAAACCATGTGGGGTCAAACTGAGGCAATCCTGTAGATGAAGCATGTTCTGGGGCATGTGTCGCCACGATACCTTCAACAGTTGCAACATGTTCTCCAGCAAAGGAATATGCCGCAGACGCAAAATAAACTGCACCAGCGACACTAAAACCAGCTATATGACGTATCATATTCATATGATCTTCAAACCTTCTTTAAATAATTTATAAACGTATAATTCTGAAATCAGAAATTATACGAACACAAGGTATAAAGAGATAAGAAGTGCGAAAATCGCAAGGGCTTCTGTCAAAGCAAACGTAAGAAAGAATTTTTTCTCAAGAAGGTCCGCAGCACCAGGATTTCTACCAATTGCTTCATTGTATGATGCAAAGATGTTACCAAGTCCAATACCAACTCCGATAAGTGGGAGAAGGGCGATCGCACCAGCGAGAAGTTTTACAGCTTCGAGTTCCATATTATAAGTCCTTTTATTGTGTTTAATATGTTCAATTAACTTTTGCGGTCATCCTACATATTTTAATCATCAATGCAACCGCAAATCACGATGATTAAATCTCTATATTCTAGTGGTCAATATGGATTGTATCCTTAAGGTAAATACAGCTCAAAACTGTAAATACATATGCTTGCAAAAAGGCAATCAACAATTCAAAACCAATCAATACTGTATTGAACAACATTGGAACTGCACCAGCAGCGTATCCCCATGTTCCAAAAGCAGCAACCATCCCAACACTAAATCCAGCAAACACTTTAAGCATGATGTGCCCGGCAATCATGTTCGCAAACAAACGAACAGATAATGTAATAGGACGAATAGCAAAAGAAAGTATTTCAATTGGTACAATAAGAGGGATCAACCATACAGGCACCCCAGGAGGCAAAAATAAACTAAAGAAATGAAATCCATGACGTGCAATCCCAAGAATAAGCACCATAACAAAAATCAACATCGCCATTGCCAATGTAACAATCAGATGACTTGTATAAGTAAATGAGTAAGGCACCAGCCCTAAAGTGTTACCAAGCATAACCATGACAAACAATGTAAAGATCAAAGGGAAGTAACGACGACCTTCAGATCCGATATTGTCGCGCACCATATTTGCGATAAATTCATAAAGACTCTCCGCAAACATTTGCATACGACCAGGAACCAATGCGCGTTTTTTAGAAGCAATGCTCAAAATTGTTGTTGAAAGAATAACACCAATCAACATCCATAAAGCTGAATTGGTAAAAGAAACATCAACACTTCCAATATGGAATTGAAGGGAAGGGTGCAGGGGGTGTATTTCAAACTGATGAACTGGGTTCGCCACGGTTTACCTCAACTTAGTTTCTTCATTTTTGTCACTTTGACTATTTTGCGCTTTTTTTCTCTTATGAAGCTCCGCAAAACCGACGCTTGTGCCAATATTCTGGCTCAGTTTATATATGTTTAAAAAACCTACGCCAACCCCTAAAATGATAAAAAGTAGAAAAAAGATTGGTTTTGTTTCAAAAAAGCGGTCTAAACCATACCCAATAAGGGCTCCAGCTATCACACCAACGATCAACTCACTACCCGCACGCATCCCCATATTCATGGATTCACGTGAACTTTCGGTTGAACTCTCATGCATATCATCAAGAGACGGGGCTGAATCAGCATTTTTACCGCCACTTTCACGTTTAAAATTCTTAAGTTTCTCCTTCACTGAGGAAATATCATCAGACGACATAATTTTAAGTCCTTACTAAGCTATATCAAGAAAATCGAGCTGTTGTTGCAAATCAACAGACACAAGTTGAGACACACCACGTTCCGCCATCGTAACACCATACAGGCGATCCATACGAGCCATTGTAAGGCGATGATGTGTAATCATTAGGAAACGTGTGTTTCCTCGTCTTGCAACATCCTGCACAAGATCACACACACGATCAACGTTTGCATCATCCAAAGGCGCATCAATCTCATCCAACACACAAATCGGGGAAGGATTTGTCAAAAACATTGCGAAAATCAACGCGATTGATGTCAGTGTTTGCTCTCCACCTGATAACAAAGACAATGACTGCAATGATTTTCCAGGGGGTTGCGCGAAAATTTCAAGCCCTGCATCCAACGGATCATCTGAATCGACAAGCTTGAGGTAAGCCATCCCACCACCAAATAAATTAACAAACAAAGACTGGAAGTACGCATTAATACGCTCAAATGCGATAGCCAAACGCTCTCTCGCTTCATCATTAAGCTTTTCTATACCTGATCTCAGCTCATCAATGGCTTGCGCTAATTCATTTTTCTCTTTTAATAAATCGGTCAGACCCGCTTCTATTTCATCTGCCTCAATATCCGCGCGAAGATTCACAGGACCAATACGCTCACGCTCAAGGCTTAATGCCTCTTTTTTTCTTCTCAACTGTTCTAATGATGTGCTTCCTTTATCCAAGACATCCATAATCATTGCTTTATTCGCATGTAGTAAGTCTTCAATGCTCATCGCAAACTGATCTTCAATTGAGACCTTAACTGAACGAACCTGCTGTTCTGCACCTTCCAATGTAGCCTGCGCACGCGCACGTGACTCCTTACTTGAGGTCAAAAGAGCTTCCGCTTCTTTTAAAGCCTGCGTTGTTTCCCTAAGATCAGTTTCCGCTTTGTTCAGTGCTTCCAAGAACACTTCCTTACGGCTTTGAAGCTCATTTATACTATTCAGGATTGTTTCGCGTTCTTTTATAATGTCAGAAGGTCGTTCTTTTACATCTTCAAGCTTTTGCTTCGCTTCTTTTTCACGTGCTTCAAACTTTGCAATTTGATCTGTCGCGCGAATAAGCTTGTTATTCACATTCAAACGCTCATCAACAATCGCATGAAGGCGAATTTCGCGTCTTTTATTCTCAGATTGTATTTGCTCATAACGAATTTTTAGATCATTCAAGCACTCTTGCTCCTCATCTAAATTCGTTTTTAGTCCCTCTAGATCTAATTCACTGTTATCCTCTAAGATCGCTTTTTCAAGAGCATTAAACTCAACTTCAATCACAGCCAATTCAGCCTGCAACTCTTCTCGTCGAGATAATGAGAAACCAAGAGACTCCTTCGCTTTTAAAACAGCTTCTTTATTTTTTGAGCACTCTTCTACATACTCCCTAAGAATACGTTGTTGCGCTTTTAAATTTCTATGCGCCTCATCTCGGGTACTATGAACATCCGTCAAAGACTGGCGGTACGCAACGCGATCAGTTTCAATACTCTTTATTTTGGAAGATACATTATCAAACATCTTCTGCGCTTTTGGTAATTTACCCTCCAATTGCTCAAGCATATTCTTTTGCTGCAGAAACTCAGACTGAGGATCTTTCGCCTCTGGCTTCATACGATAACCATCCCAACGCAAATACTCACCATCCACCGTAACGATTGATTGTCCAACTTTTAAGTCAACATATGCAATCTCAGCATCTTCATGGGTTTGCGCCACACCAATCATGTGTAACGCAAGCGTTAGCTCCTCAGGAGCATCAACGATCTCAGCAAGCGATTGAACATTGGCCGGTAATTTAGGTAACGATTTAAGATCAACAGCACCAGACTTCCAGCTTTTCAGAGAAGACGTATTAAGGGACGCCTGCAACGTGTCACCAAGTGCACGCGACAAAGCAAGTTCCATTCCGTCACCCGCTTTAATACTCTCAAGCACAGGCGCGTGATCGCCATCTACAAAGTTCTCAAGGAAAGATTTCAAAATACGGATTTCTGCATCAAGCGAAGTAATTTCTTGACGCGCATTACTTTGCGAGACATGTAATTCATCACGCGTACTATCCACCGCGTCACGACGCTCTCTTAAATCTTTTTCCTTCGCATCCAGATTTTCTAAGGCAAACTCAATACTTTCAATTTCCGAAGTATATTTCTCTTTTAAGTTTTCCTTATCATCATTTGTCTCATGCGCGCTTAACGCATCTTTTAAGGCATCAATGCGTCCATTACATTCGGTCAACTGTTCGCGATGCTTAAGAAGGGTACGCTCAAGGGAATCTTTTTGTGCACTTTGTTCTGCACTCGTTTTCAGAAGCATTTTGTATTGAATAGATAAGTCCTGAACCTTTACCGCCTGCCCATCACGATCAGCAAACAATGAGTCTATCGTTTCTTGGTACTTACCTTGATTTTCATGGTGGCGTTTTTCTTCATTCGTTAAACGCTCCAATAAAACTTTGTTTTCAACGCCAACCTCTTTTTCATGTTTTTGATCATGAATAAGGTTTTCAATGCTTTCTTTAAGCACAGCAATAGATTGTGCCAACTGTTCTTCTTCATCCTCAAGGCGTTGAAGCGTAATATTTTGAACCTGCCATGCCGCCGATGCTTTATTTGTCTTTTCACGAAGCTCCGGAAGCCCCTCAGACTGTGTAAGCTCAGTTTTAGTCAACTGAGTAACCGTTAACATACGTGATGCGACAAGCCCCTCAGTTTCCTGTACAATTCGGCGACCCGTTTCATAAGTTTCTTGCGCAGTCGTCAGCTCTAAACACGCCAACAATGTTTCAACTTGGCGAATATCATCACTCAACACTTTATACTTTGTTGCCTGACGTGCTTGCCTTTTTAGATTTACAAGTTGGTTTTCCTGCGCGCCCGTAACATCCTCTATGCGCCCTAAATTTGTGTCCGCAGAGCGAAGGCGTAATTCCGCTTCATGACGGCGCGCATACAAACCCGCAATCCCAGCAGACTCCTCAAGAACTTTACGCCGATCCACAGGCTTCGCCGCAATCATCTGCGTAACACGTCCTTGAGAGACTAGAGCAGGGGAGTTTGCTCCCACAACAATATCAGCAAACAACATCTGCACATCACGAGCACGCACTGTCTTACCGTTAATTTTATAGAGAGAGCCTTTATCACGCTCAATACGGCGAACGACTTCGATTTCGTCCGAATTATTAAACTCAGCAGGCGCAGTTCGCCCACGATTATCAAGAACCAGAGAAACTTCAGCAAAATTTCGAGAAGAACGGGTCGACGTACCACTAAATATAACGTCTTCCATACTTGCACCACCACGCATACGTCGTGATGAACTTTCTCCCATCACCCAACGCAACGCTTCTACAAGATTTGATTTACCACAACCGTTTGGTCCAACAACACCAGTTAATCCTTTGCCAATATCGATCTCTGTCCGATCGGCAAACGATTTAAACCCATTTAAACGCAGTGTGTTGAATTGAACCATAAACTAAACCAAATTATTTTGAATCTGTCTCCTCAGTAGGAAGCAAATCATTGATTACTTTTTCAAAAAATTCAAACTTTTGATTTCCGGAAATAAGCTGTGCTCCACCATTTACGACAAAGGATGGCGTTGATCGTACATTGTATTTATCTGTACCAATTTTGAGTGACTCTGTTAATTTCGTTTCAAGGTCTTTATCCGCAAGACAAGTGTTGATTTGTTCTTCGCTCAAACCCGCAAGCTTTGCATTTTGCTTCAGCTTAGAAAGGTAATCTCCAGAAAAAGCCCATTGATCTTGTGCTCCAAACAAAAGATTCATAAAAGCATAATGTCTTTCTTCAGGCACACATCTTAATATTTGGCTGGCAACAAGGGCTGCTTTATTAAGAGGAAACTCTCTAAACACCATATAAACTTTACCTGTGTCGATATATTTCTCTTTTAACGCCCCAAGTGTTTCCTTATGAAAATGTGCACAATGGCTACATGTCAAAGATGAATACTCAACAATATAAACAGGAGCATTTGGATCACCAATACCACGCGCAGGAAGAGAGGTTCCATCATTCAATGATGCTTTGCCATCAAATACAGGAGCAGGAATAACCATTTTTTCAGCTTCAGGGGCAACCACTACAGAAATTCTATCCGCCACAGTATCTAACGTTGTAACATCTGAAACTACATTCTCAATAATCTCTGGCTGAGGAAGCCCACCATTTGCGGTAGAAACGTCACCAGAGCCTTGGGATTTCATAACAGAAAACCCTAACGCCCCTAACAGAACTAAAACAATAAGAACAATAGATAAATTACGACTACTATGACCTTCAGACATGTTAAGACGCTCCTTCTTTCCAAAACGTTACAATTTATACTTGAATACTATACATACTGCACTATTCAAAGGATGCTATGCAATTTGTTTTATGTGCAAATCATTGTTTTCCACATATGAAAAAAGGAGTTAGACGTCTATTATAAATGCTTGTTGGATAGACGCGACAACCTGTACTTGCTCTTCCATTTTGGGATCATATCTATCCTTAAAGGATTGAGCCTCATCCTTTAAATTGTGTAAGTTACGACCTATAATCTCTTCGGCAATTTTAAAAGTGGCCTCAGAATCGTATTTAGCATAACTATTACATTGCGTTAAAACAGCTTCTACAATTCTATAAGAAGATCTATTTCTTTCAAATGTTTTACGAAGTATCTCTACAATATCTTTACCACAATCTAGCCCAGCTTGCCCCATGGGAAGGGACGCACGACCTAAAACTTCAATAGTATTGAGAACGATATCGTCACTTGGGTCTTCCAAAAAAGCTTCTGTCAAAACTTTTGCATAGCTAGCTGACTTGCCCCAAAACCTAGGTAAAGATTCAATCAGCTGTACTTTATCGTCAAGTGACAACGAGTCTAATAACTCTACAGCACGCGAAAATTTCGCCGATATGCTTGGTGACTCTGACATTTAATATTCCTATATAACAAAAATTCGCCATATGTATAGTTCTTATCTGAATATATGTCAAGTTTTTGATTGGCAACATTGTGCCAATATATAGAGGAATTCTAATACAATATTCTTATATCGGCGCGATTGGGCAAGCTTTCATCATTCGCTTCCCCTATAGCTTTCAAGACAATCTGGTCTGATATCACTCCAGCATCCAATAACCAGTTTCTAATATTAAGCCCACGCGCCAAAGCTCTTCTCTTTGCACCCAGAGATTCTCTCTTTACACCCTGTCTTTGCGTTTCGCTCGATGCCGTAGCATAAACTTTCACTTCAATTGACTTCGCATTTCGTTCAATAAAGTAAGTATCAATAATCTTTTGAAACTTTTCTTGCTGAACCGTTGTCAGGTCAACTCCAGCAGGCAAAAAAGCGATCGTTGTATCAACATAACGTTGCTCACGCTCTTGCGCATCAACAGGTATACGCAGAGAAGAGGGCGCACTTAACAATGCAAGGGCGTTTACATCAGGCATCGCCACAGCTTTCACGCGCCCCGTAACCTTTGAAATACCAATATCCTTAGCAACATCAACGTTTTTCATACGTACCATCGCCTTTACAGAAGAATAAGCAGGTTTCTTAAGCGGCAGAATAATAGGCTTATTTTTTACCTTAGGAATAGCTTTCAATGCACTAAAATTGGATAAAATTTGTACATTCTCTGTAGCGGGGACAACAAACATTTGAGGCGGACTATATATATCTTCAGCCTCAACCATAATCACAGGAGTAAAGACAGGGACAATAAAGGCCGCAGAGATAACAAAGATACTTAGAAAAAGTCTATTGTTTAACATGCCCAATTAATGCCTGAAGATCATCATGAAGGACACCATTTGATGCCAGAATAGATTGACTTGTCATAGGGTCTGAATTATCTGCGTTTAAGCTCGTAACCTTACCTCTGGCTTCTTCCAATATAAGAATCCCCGCAGCAACGTCCCAAACTTTAATGCCCGTTTCCCAGTATGCTTCCAAACGTCCAGAAGCGACGTAACAAAGTTCTAACGCCGCAGCACCAAAGCGACGAATAGAAACATTTTGCTTACGAAGCTTATTCGCTTGCTCCAATGACTGTTCATACCAAGGCATATGTGGGAGAGATTCTCCAACAGCAATGGCCGCAGAATCAAATTTATTACGCCCAGAAACTCTTAAGCGCTTTTTGCCCATATAAGCGCCTTCACCAGCTTCAGCATAAAACAACTCATTCGTAATTGGTGCATATACAATACCAGATTTAGTTTTTCCATTCTGAACAATAGCAATGGAAATACACCAATGTGGAAGCCCATGCAGAAAATTTGTTGTGCCGTCCAAAGGATCGATCACAAAAATTGGAGCATCCTTTTCGCCTTTGATAGCGCCACCTTCTTCCATAATGAACCCATACTCCGGGCGAGCCTTTGAAAGCTCTTTATGAAGAATGTCTTCTGCACGTTTATCCGCAGAAGAGACAAAGTCTCCAGGACCTTTTCTTGAAATTTGAAGCTGCTCAACTTCACCAAAATCGCGCATAAGAGCGCGTGCAGCTTTCTCAGCAGCAGCAACCATAACATTTACATCAGGAGACATTCTAACCATTAGTCTTTAGCCTTTTCTATATATGAGGAATCCTCTGTACGAACAACAATACGCACCTCTGTACCAATATGAGGAGGAACCATTACACGCACCCCATTATCAAGAATAGCGGGCTTGAAAGATGTTGTAGCAGTTTGCCCTTTAACCACAGGCTCTGCTTCAACAATCATACCTATAACCGTATCTGGGAGTTTAACACTAAGAGGTTTATCCTCGTAACTCTCAACGACAACAGTCATACCATCTTGTAAGAACTTAGCAGGCTCGCCAATAAGGTCTGCATCAATATTAATTTGCTCATAAGTTCCCAAGTGCATGAACGTAAACTGATCTCCCTCAGGGTACAAATACTGATAATCATCTTGCTCTAAACGAACTTTTTCTAGGCTTTCTTGCGTTCTAAAACGCTGAACATCTTTATTTCCGTTTTGAATATCGCGCATCGTCATGTTCACAAATGCACCACCTTTTCCAGGTTGTGATATTTCACCTTTAATAATACTGAATAACTTACCATTGTGCTCAATGACGTTACCAGGCTTAAGTGTGTTGGCATTTACTTTCATAGACAAACCTTATCTCAATGTAAGTTATTAATCTTCCTTATGAAGCATCGATTGCCCCATGGATAATAACCGCTCTTTAATTTCGCCATCTTCAATATCATCAAGGACTGAAGAAAGATAGTTCTTTTCATTATCAGAGAGATCTTTTTCAGCCTTTTTGACTTTTACATCAATTTTACGTGCAACGGGAACAAACTCTAAATCTGTAATTCCCTCATATGGCAGTAACCTATTGATCCGCTCTAAAATCATTCCTTTACGGTAAGCAAGCTTCATTGATTGAGCAGGAACCACAGAGATTTTCAAAGTCTTTTCAAATACCTGATTCTTCCCACGCCCGACTTTACGAACCTTAATCCCCGAAGGCTCAGCATAAGCAGAAATCTCTTCACCAATAATATCACCCCACAATTCCAAAACACGGCCAAGAGAAATAAATTTCTTTTCGCACACCTTGGACGTGACTTGCTTTACACTTCGGGCTATAGGTCTTAATGAGCTCATAATAAATATATATAGAAGGTTTAGACTCTATTGTCATCTTTGAATTCAGACATAAGCAAGTATCACCCTGATCCAGCAGGTTTTAGAAAATCGTTGTTGCAATGGTATAGGAACAATAAGCGCAAATTGCCATGGAGATACGATCAAGGAGCAATTACCGACCCATATAAGATATGGCTATCAGAGATTATGCTCCAACAAACCACTGTTACAGCTGTTATTCCGTATTTTAACAAGTTTACAAAAAAATGGAAAACGGTGCATGATTTAGCTAACGCATCCCAAGAGGATGTAATGGATGCATGGGCAGGGCTTGGATATTACTCCCGCGCGCGCAACCTTCATAAATGTGCTGGACAGGTCCATAGAGAACTTAACTGTCAATTCCCCGACAATGAAGCAGAGCTATTAAAGCTTGCAGGAGTAGGGCCATACACAGCCGCGGCGATTACATCTATCGCCCACAATAAGCCAGCAAACATTATTGATGGCAACGTAGAGCGTGTTATCGCGCGCTTATTCATGCTCAAGAAACCTATTAAAGATACAAAACCGCAAATCAAAGAGCTGGCAGCAACATTTATAGGGGATTACGAAGGGGATCATAGTGACTATGCACAAAGCTTGATGGAGCTCGGGGCGCTGATATGCACACCCAAGAGCCCTAAATGCGGTGCATGCCCTGTTATAGACACATGCAAGAGCCATAAACACAATTTACAACTCTCTATACCTGTTCCTGCCCCTAAAAAAGTAAAGCCTAAGCGCTATGGATATGCCTACATTATTAAGAACACACAGGATGAAGTATTAATAGAGCGACGAAGTGACAAAGGTCTTCTTGCAAACACAATAGGATTTCCAACAAACATCTGGGGAGAAGACAAGAATGATTTGCAACATATATCTCTGTATAAAAAAGAAAATTTCAGAAAATTAAACAAAAATATTAACCACGTTTTTACTCATTTTGATTTAGAATTGTCTATATACGAAGAGCAAAGACCAAAAAGTAACGTATCAAACAGATATTACTGGATAAAAACTGAAAAGATAAAAAGTAAATTGCCTACTGTATTCAAAAAAGTATACGATCTAATCAATGCGGAATAACTAATCGGAGCAGATAAGAGAAATGACCACAATACGTATCATATTTGGAACACTACTCATTCTATGTTTTAACAACATTGCGTATGCGCAAGATACCGCTGAAATACCGCAAGCTGAAGTTGAAGAAGAAATGACAATTGATATCGAAGGCGAAGCAACATCGGGTATTGATATAGAAAGAGAAGTTGTAAGTGACACAGGATTTGACTTTGATAAATCTCTCGCACAAAACCATGAAGAGCATTACAAGAACCTTCCTTTCAATGCACTAAGACCACTTTATCAAGACCCAAACTATCGCAATGTCACAATGCTCTATTGGAAAACAGGAAGACTTGACGCAGAAAAAGACGATCACGTGGATGCCTATTTACTTTTAATGCAATGCAAAAATGTGAAGAAACTCTACTACAACGACTTCAAATGGGATCAACTCAGAAAAGTATCAAGAACGTATTTAAAGGACAACAAAGAGAAATTTGGACGACGCTTTAAATTTATCCAACCTCTTAAATTGGGAGCATATGATTTTAAAGAGGAAGGATTCAAAGTTGATGCAAGCTACCTCTATAAAAATGCTAAACGTATTCGTATTTCGAACAACCAAGTAAATCGCGGTGATTTTTGTGTAAATGCCCCCTTCATAAGAAGCTACATTAAAGAGGCACCATACAATATCGTTTTATCAATAAAAAATCCATTTTCATTTGATATGTTACCAATGCCACGTGAGCTTTCTGAGATGTATCTTCAATACATAAATCAAAAATCTATGGGTAAGAACGCATATCTGGTTTTCTATGTAACACTCAACCTATACAAAGATACTGTCTTTAATATCAATGTATCTGGGCAATATATGAATGAATACTCAGGACAAGTCGACTACATAGAAGTCTTTGCTGACCAAGAGCGAAAAAGATTACTCTACAGCCGCGACTACAGATAAACAAACCTCTACTGCTGATCCGTTGTCTCAACTTGTGTTCTAAGCTTCTGTCTAAGGGCATCAATAGGGTAACGGCGACCATTTTCTTTATAATGCCAATACGTCCACCCATTACATGATGGCGCGTCCTGTAAAGCTGCTCCAACCTTATGAATTGATCCACGCATCTCTTCCTTACCTGAAGATGATAAAAGCGTTCCATCAACGCCAACCTTGGCAGAAAACTTATTTTTATGATCAGTAAGAACTGTACCAGGTTTTAAATACCCGTGCTCAAGAAGCCAACCAAAAGGAATACGCTTCTGATCACGCTTAGATTTAACATCTAACACATCAGGATCCTTAATAACTTGCGTTGCATCCAAACGCTCTGTCGCAGCTTTAATGTAATCGTCTTCTTGCTCAAGGCCAACATATTGACGACCAAGCTGTTTTGCAACACAGCCCGTTGTTCCTGTCCCAAAGAAAGGATCAAGCACAACATCACCCTTACGTGTGGATGAGAGAATAACACGATACAGCAAGGACTCTGGCTTCTGCGTTGGATGAACTTTATTTCCATCGTCGCCTTTTAAACGCTCATGTCCGCTACAAATAGGAATTTCCCAGTCACTCCGCATTTGTTTATCATCATTCATCGCCTTCATAGCATCATAGTTAAAGCAATACTTACTCTTTTGTGATTTTGAAGCCCAGATCATAGTCTCATGCGCATTAGTAAAGCGACGACCTCTAAAATTAGGCATAGGGTTAGATTTACGCCAAATGACATCGTTCAATATCCAAAACCCCATATCTTGCATAATAGCGCCAATACGAAAAATATTGTGATATGAACCTATAACCCAAATACCACCATCATCGGTCAATAACTCACGCGCTTCAGTAAGCCACTCTTTCGTGAACTTATCATACGCTTTGAAACTTTCAAATTGATCCCATTCGTCGTTCACAGCATCAACCTTGCTGTTGTCTGGACGATGTAAATCACCTTGCAACTGAAGGTTATACGGAGGGTCTGCAAAAATCATATCCACGGATTTTTTAGGAAGAGATCGCATAGTTTCAATGCAATTTCCTTTATAAATCTTATTCGTTTCCAACTTATCTTTAGATTCAGAACCTTTATCAGATTTATGCTTTGTGGACTTATTTGATTTTTGACTCGACATTTTCACCTCTATTTAAAAACTTATCTACGAATCATGAATCATTTGTGATTCGCCGTCAAGATAAAAATGAGATTCATGTAATGGACTCAAGATGTTGTGGGTGTACGTTCAAGCAGACTCTATAGAGTCCATTTCCAACATCAGACGTACAGGGGCAAACGTTTTTCTATGATGCTTCGTAATGCCAATTTGGGAAATTGCATCGCGGTGTTGACTCGAACCATATCCAGAGTTAGAAGACCAACCATATCCAGGGCAGTCAACATCCAACTCCTTCATAACGCGGTCACGTGTCACTTTTGCGACAATAGAAGCCGCCGCAATGGATACAGAGACACTATCCCCCTTAATCACCGTTGTACAAGGGCAAGGAAGCGGGGCAGTCTTGTTTCCGTCAATCAGCGCATGATCACATACAACATTCATATCCTCATATGCGCGCGCCATCGCAAGAAGGGAGGCCTGAAGAATATTAATATCATCAATTTCCTCAACCGAACATCGCCCAAGACCATAAAAACAATGCGCAACGATTTCACCATAAAGTCGCTCCCGTTTTTTAGCAGAGAGCTTCTTACTATCATTCACATCTAAGAGAAAATCATGAGACATATCTGAAACATAAACACATGCTGCAATCACAGGCCCTGCTAGAGGACCACGCCCGACCTCATCAAGCCCACAGACTTTTCCTTCTATCGTTTTCTCTAGCTTAAAATCAGGCATTTTGCAGGCACTTCTCCGAAAACAGGCGTGCCAAACCACAAAGCAAAATATTCAAACAAGCGGGCACATAGATCATAATTAGATCTGAGAAATACCCCTCCTTAAACATATAGATATACAAACCAACGCTCACAACGGTTGAGACAGCAAAGAATAAATCTAGTTTTTCACATTTTTTAAGCCAACCAAGCCCTGCCATTACATAAATAGGGGCAAGGATAAATAACAAGCTTGCAGCATCAAATAAATATTTAACAACATCGCCAATAGACGTTGCCAAAAGCGCACCCACCGTCAAAACAACCAACAAACAAATACGCGTAAGGCGAACATAATCACCTCGCTTCTCAGTTACCTCTTCAGGCAATATATTTTTGAGGAAGGTAGAGGCAGCAAGGTAACTCAGCGTATCAAGCGTAGACATTGTAATAGCAATACAAACAACTGCTATATATGCCAACAGATATGGTGGTAACGCACCGTGTTCAAAAATCAAGAAGAACGCATTCCCCCAATCCACATCTTGTGGCAAAAGTTTCTTGGCTGTCATCCCAAGGAAAAACAACGACACCGTCATAAATAGAAGCATCACAGCACTTATAGGAAAGGCCACACGAATAATCTTATCATCACGCGCAGAAAAAACTCTCTGCCATGTATCCGATGCGGTCAAGACATAAAACCCACCAAGCAAGAACAACGCAAACGTCATACTGGTGCCGTACGATTTATAATTTTCTGCATTCAAAAAAGGTGTGAAGTCAATCTTCACAAAAAATGGCAAACATACCAAAGAAAGGATCAAAAAGAATTGAATAGCATCCGTTTTAATAACGTTCCCATATCCACCAATCAACAAATAGAAACCAACAGTAAGTGCCACAATCATAATAGAGATATCCGCACCTAATGGAGAGAGGCTCGAGATAAGATTCCCAGATACAAATAACTGCATTGCTACAAGCATAATAGAAAACACAGCAACTATCAGAGATGTGACTTTTTCAGTTTTCCAACCTAATTCATTTTTAATAATCTGACCAATCGTAATATAATCATTTTCCACAGCACGTTTCCGAACAGAGGGGCCAACGAACGAAAAGAACAAATAACCAAGCAAAGCCCCGAATAGAAGCCATAAACCTCCGAAAGTGGCCGTTGCACCAGCACCAACCCAGAACACAATCCCCGCACCATCACGAAACCCTGCTGACAAAGACCCTATAGTCGGGATCAAGCCAACATTTCTATTCCCGATCACAAAGCCTTCAGCATCATCCTTCCGCGCAGACAATAAGCCAATGACAATCATAACAAGAGCATAAACCCCAAGCGCCGAAAGAATCAAAAAAGAACTATCCATTTGCATTTACCCCTTCAAACTCTTAGATACAATTTCAAACACATCATTAGAAAGGTTAGCTGTATCCATAATCGTCTGAAGAACTGATTTCATTTTTGCCTGCCTATCAGGCGTATAGCGCCTCCATTCACGTAGAGGCGTCAACTGACGTGATGCAATTTGTGGGTTTATCTCATTAAGCTCAATCACAACATCTCGTAACAAATCATACCCACGCCCAGACGCATCATGAAACTTCACAGGATTATTCATTGAAAACGCCGAATAGAGCGAACGCACACGATTTGGATTTTGTATATTAAACTCACTATGACCACGAAGCCCTGCAAGGTCATCAAAGATAGACGCACGACAGGCAACAGCTTGCAGTGAAAACCATTTATCAATAACAAGCTGGTAATCTTTAAAGCGGTCATAGAAATCAGAGAACACCATTTCACGCTCAGGTTGCATGCTATCCGCCAAAGCAGACAAAGCGCCCACGCGATCCGTCATATTATCTGCACTATCATATTGTGCTTTTGCGCGTGAAGCACAGCCAGTGCCATTTGTTGACGTTAAAATATCTAACAAAGTATTCTTAAGCGCACGTTGTCCCATCGCCTCCGCAGAAACAGAAAAGGCCTCTGAACTTACTTGCGCATCATACAAACGAGAAAGACTCTTTTTATGCACACGCTTCACAGAAACAATAATCTGCTCACGCGCCTTATCAATAGCAGCTGGATCAATTTGCGCCTGCGTTTGCCCAACAACAGCAACACCTGGTAAAGATAGGGCACGGGCAAGTAACGCTTTATCAACATCTCCACCCAAGCCTTGCTCAAGCAATACGCCAAAATCATCTACAAACTGGGAAATATCAGCATCACCATCTACCATAAGCTTTTCAATTGTACGAAGCGCCAAAGTCTGACCCGCTTCCCAACGATTAAATCCGTCCGTGTCGTGTAATTGCAACAAACGCAAATCATCATCCGATAAGTCTGTCGTCAATTTAACTGGCGCAGAAAAACCACGTAACACAGATGGCACAGGACGGGATACAACATTTTCAAAAACAAAGCTTTGCTCTGCTTCCTTAAATTCAAGCACTTTTGTACCCTCTATCTCTTCTCCAGTTTCGTTAAGCAAGCCAACAGCAATAGGAATATGCATTGGCTTCTTGTCACTCTGACCGGGGGTATCAGGAAGGGATTGTTTTAAGCTCAAAGTAAACTTTTTTTGATCCTCATCATACACACCTTTAACGTCCACAGACGGTGTTCCAGCTTGTTTGTACCACAAGAAAAAGTGATCCATATCACGTCCTGATGCATCTGCCATACATTCAACAAAATCATCGCATGTAACAGCGCATCCATCATAACGTTCAAAATAAAGATCTGTGGCTTTGCGATAAGTTTCCGCACCCAACAACGTATGTTGCATACGGATAATTTCTGCACCTTTCTCGTACACCGTCATTGTATAGAAATTACTAATTTCTATGAAATCATCTGGCTGAACAGGGTGTGATAGGGGGCTAGCATCTTCTGAGAATTGAAAACGGCGCAAATGATTTACATCATCAATCCGCTGAACAGCGCGTGAATTCATATCACTACTAAATTCCTGATCTCTAAATACCGTCAGCCCCTCTTTGAGGGAGAGCTGAAACCAATCACGACACGTCACACGATTACCCGTCCAGTTATGGAAGTATTCATGCCCAATTACGCCTTCAACACGAACAAAATCACCATCAGTTGCCGTTTTTTGGTGCGCCAACACAAGCGCTGTATTGAAAATATTTAAAGATGTGTTCTCCATCGCGCCCATATTGAAATCACTAACAGCGACGAT
>JQIA01000590.1_pt1 | contig 18841 bp, 18 predicted proteins | sample 811431 | NCBI WGS metagenome assembly JQIA01 (sample SAMN02998118, study PRJNA258478) | marine sediment metagenome | biome: marine; feature: seafloor; material: sediment; isolation source: oil-polluted sediment collected from 3 locations (0.5 km, 0.7 km and 0.9 km)... | place: USA: Gulf of Mexico ...
GCAGTACCTTGGCAGTACCTTAGCCGTGCCTTGATAGATTTTTCAGGGCCAGAGCTATTTATAAATCGAGTTCACCGCGCAGTTGTTTGAGTTGTTTGAGACGTTCCTTTTTAGCCATAGGCTTACCGGGTGGCGGCAGCTCTTTAGGGACGTCAATTTTGAGTTTTTCGCCGCATAATACTTGTCGGCGTAGTCTGTGGTAATGATCTTTGAATTGCGGCCAAGTGGTTTTCTCGGGCTGATTTTCCAGATCAAACCAGCCTGTTTTGGCCCCTGCAAAATAGACGGCAGGGTGGGACCACTGTTGAGCTGCTTTAGGATGGGGTGCCAAGCACGCTTGTAAGTAAGCTTCGCGTGGCGAGGGCAGCCCGATGCGCGTACCCAGTTGATCACAGGTGCTGAGCATCTTATGCAGGGTGGGCAGGTATTCCGATTCTTCAATAATTTTACGCGCACCCATCAATAAGTACTCTGTGGGGTAGTCACGCAGCGCATCTAACCAGAGGCGTTTTGCTTGGTTGAGTAATTGCGTGTCATTGAAGGCACTGTAAAACTGATTGTGAAAGTTGATACGAAATAAGGCAAAAATCTGATTGATGACATCAATGGTGCTGGAATCATCGGTGTTTGAGCCTTTAGTCTGCCCAACTACGGTCGTTGAGTTCTTCTGCGATATCTCGATTTCTTGTACTGTTTGATCGATGAGGTTTTTGTCCGCCATGGTTACTTGTCGTCATATTGGCGGAGTTACCCGCAGAGTTGAGGGTGAGGTTCTGTGTATGAACATTCTGCGCGTGGGCATTTTGCGTATGAACATAAGCCCACTGTCTTTTTGCGTATTGCAGGAATTTAGTATTCCAAGAACTGATTAAATGACCGCTGTCTTTCCAGTAAATAATAAATTCGGGTATGAGGTTTTGGGCAAAATTACGGTCAATGTTGGCCATGGTGAGAATCTCATAAACAGTTTCATCAGGTTGCCACTTGTCGTTAATGGGCCGTGGTGTCGAATCCATTTGCAAGGTATGGGTGAAGCTCGCCCACTGGCGTTTGATGTGCTGAAGAAAGCGTGAATTCCATGTGTTGGAACTGATGCCGCGTTCCTGCCAGTACAGTATAAATTCCGGAATCGCATCTTCGATGAAGTTGCGGCTGATATTCGCTTGCTGTGTGAGAATTTCGAAAACATCAAGGCTGGGTTGCCAGCCTTCACTCAAGGTTGTTTCCTGGCTTTTACGGGCTGCTTTGGTTTCTTGTTTGCGCCACAATCGTAGGACATGTTTGAGGTATCGGGAACCCCAGCTGTGGCGAGGCTCGTTGCGTTCAGTCCAGTAAGTGACGAATTCACCCACTTGCTCAAGCGAAAAAGTTTGAGGAATACCGTATTGCAGCAGTTGCGCCAAGAGGTCACTTTCCGGCTGCCATTGTTGTGGGATGGGTTGGGCGCGGTTGCCTGTGCGCGCACCCGTGTACGTATTCGCGGGTGTTTGGATGGGGGCTTGAGTGGCGGTTGTTGGTCGGGGTGTTGCGAGCGTGCTTTCTGGCTCGTTAATCGCGTAGCGAAATGGCTTACCACGGCTAAGATGCATAGCATCGGTCAGCAGTATGCCTTGCTCACGCAAATTGGAGGTGATGCGGTGAATATCCGCTTCATGCCAAAAAGGTAAAACGTGTAAGAGTTTGTCGATATTGAGCGTCGCCCAAAGTATGCCTTGTACTGCCTCGGTTTCACCGAGCACGATAAACTCTTTTAAGCTTTGCACCATAATGGCTTCTTCAAGCCCCAAAGTTGCGGCCAGTTGCGGAAAGAAGACGAGGGGTTTTTCGGGGATCAATGACATGGGTTTACTCTAGCAGATTTCAGAGGTTCTGACCTTTGAAAGTAGACGGGACTTGCGTGTTGAATTTATTACAGTGGCTTGGATTGTTCGTTGATGTCGAGCGGGTTAGGATGCTGTATTTGATGAGCGTGTGGAGCAAGGTGTGGCGAAAAAGAAGAACTCGGCCTTTGTGTGTAATGACTGTGGCGCAGATTTTAGCAAGTGGCAAGGCCAGTGTGCCGAGTGCCATGCTTGGAACACACTGAGTGAAGTGCGAATGGCCGTCGTCAAGCCGAGTACGGGTGCTGCACGAGGCGGATATGCGGGTGTTTCGGATGCCGATATTAACCTGCTGTGCGATATCGAAATTGATGAGCTGGCTCGCATCACGACGGGTGCAAGTGAGTTTGATCTTGTCTTGGGTAATGGCCTGGTTATCGGGTCATGCGTTTTGATTGGTGGTGAGCCGGGTGCAGGAAAAAGTACCTTATTGCTACAAACGCTGTGCCATATCGCGAAGACCCACAAGACCTTGTATGTGACCGGTGAAGAATCGCCGCAGCAAGTTGCTATGCGTGCGCGACGCTTGGCCTTGCCTTTGGATAAGGTCAACATCATGGCGGAAACCTCGGTTGAAACCGTTTGCGCCATGGCGCAGAAGCAGCGGCCGAAAGTGATGGTGATTGATTCAATTCAAGTGATGCACTGTGAGGATATTAGCTCATCACCCGGTAGTGTTTCTCAAGTGCGTGAGAGTGCTGCGATGTTGGTACGCATGGCTAAACAGTCGGGTATTATTTTGTTGCTCGTCGGGCATGTCACCAAAGAAGGCTCATTGGCTGGCCCCAAAGTGCTTGAACACATGATTGATTGTTCACTTATGCTCGAAGGTTCCAGTGACAGCCGTTTCCGCACCTTGCGTAGCCATAAAAATCGCTTTGGCGCGGTGAATGAGCTTGGTGTTTTTGCAATGACCGAGCAAGGTTTAAAAGAGGTTGCCAATCCGTCTGCGATATTTTTACAGCGAGGCGATGACGTCGCTTCGGGTAGCGTAGTGGTGGTGGTTTGGGAAGGCACGCGCCCTTTATTGGTTGAGTTGCAGGCCTTGGTGGATGACAGTAGTTTAGGCAACCCTCGACGCGTTACCGTTGGTCTGGATCAAAACCGTTTGGCGATGTTACTGGCTGTTTTACACCGCCACGGTGGCTTGATGGTGGGCGATCAAGATGTGTTTGTGAATATTGTGGGCGGCGTTAAGGTATTGGAAACCAGTGCAGATTTAGCCTTGATACTGGCTGTGGTCTCAAGTTTTCGCGACCAACCCTTATCTCGTGAGCTTATGGTGTTTGGTGAGGTAGGTTTGTCCGGTGAGATTCGTCCGGTGCCCAGCGGACAAGAACGCTTACGTGAAGCCGCCAAACACGGTTTTAAACGTGCGATCGTGCCTGCCGGTAATGCGCCCCGACAGGTGATCGACGGTATGGAGGTGTTGGCTGTGACTAAATTGAGTGAAGCGCTTGAGGTTTTGGGTTTTTAATCTTTGTTTTCTGCGCAAGAGAAAATGAGTGTCTGACGTTTGACCGTTTAAGGTTAGTTTTTTGAGGGTGTTTGTGTGTTCAGTCTTGAGTGGGTGTTGATTTTTTTATTGTTGGGCTCTTTTGTGGGTTTTATGGCCGGTTTACTTGGCATTGGTGGCGGGGGGATTATGGTGCCCGCCTTAACCACAATTTTTCTTGCCCAAGGTGTGCCGGTTGAAACAGTGGTTCATCTCGCATTAGGAACATCAATGGCCTCTATTGTGGGTACATCGTTAGCGAGTATGCGTGCGCATCATGCCAATGGCGGTGTACTTTGGACTGTGGTGAAGGGCATGACGCCGGGTATTATCATTGGGACTTTTGTTGCTACCTTTGCGGTGAAGTATATAAGCTCAACATACTTGGCGATATTTTTTGCCGTGTTTATGACGGCTGTTTCGGTACAGATGTTTTTAAATAAAAAACCCAAACCCAGTCGAGCGTTGTATAAGAATAAAGGCCTGTTTACGGTAGGCTCGGGTATTGGGGCAGTATCAGCACTGGTTTCCATTGGCGGTGGCTCCTTAACGGTGCCCTTTCTCACTTGGCAGAATGTAGAAATTCGCAAGGCGATTGGTACCTCTGCGGCGATTGGCTTACCGATTTCTCTCGCTGGTACCTTGGGGTATGTGATCAATGGTTGGGGGAGCTATACGGAACAAGCGTATACCGTTGGTTTTATTTATTTACCCGCCGTTGTGATGATTTCTATGGCGAGTTTTTTTGTTGCCCCTCTCGGTGCCAAAATGGCGCATCAATTACCTATCCCTGTATTAAAGAAAGTCTTTGCTGTCTTACTGGTTTCACTGGGCCTTAAAATGCTGTTATCTGTCGTTTAAATAATAAGTTTAAGTAATAAGTTTAAATAATAAGTTTGAGTAATAAATAGGTTTTTAACCCTGAGCCTGTGTAGTAATCTTTCGGGGTGCATTCATACCTACATTTGGAGCCGGTCATGTCGGAAAAATTCCCATCACTTTCTACAGATCATATCGATTTTATTAAAAAGCAGCATATTTTCTTCGTTGGCACGGCAGGCAGTGAAGGTTTGGTGAATGTGTCGCCAAAGGGTATGGACAGTTTTCGGGTGATTGATCAGAACAAAATCGTGTGGTTGAACTTGACAGGCAGCGGCAATGAAAGTGCTGCCCATGTTCTGGAAAACAAACGCATGACCGTTATGTTTTGTTCTTTTGATAAAGAGCCCTTGATTCTTCGTCTTTATGGTGAGGCTAGAGTCGTACACCCTCGAGATGCAGACTGGTCAGAATTGAGTGCATTGTTTCCCGCTTACACGGGCGCTCGACAATTTTTTGAATTGGATCTGACGATGGTGCAAACATCGTGCGGTTATGCCGTTCCTTGTTACGATTTAACGGAGGAACGGACGATACTAACGCAGTGGGCTGACAGTCGCGGTAAAGAAGGTGTTGCGGAATATTGGCGCAAAAATAATACCGTTAGTCTGGATGATAAAGAGACCGGTATTTAGCCAGCCGCTTAACTCGGGTCAACATTACCAAGGCGCTTTGCTGTAGGGTTTTTTCTTTGGGGGGCTTTCTGCAGTGCTTAAGCGAATGCCCGTTTTTTCAATGGTAATTATGCGTTGTTTATACAGCCCGCCAATGGACTTTTTAAACGCCCCTTTACTCATATTCAGCATGTCGGCGATTAATTGCGGATCAGATTTGTCGTTTAGCGGGGAAAAGCCCTTATTCTCATTGAGATGATTTAGGATCGTTTGCGTGTGCTTGTCGCGTGTTTCCTGGCCACTTTGCAGGCTTAAATCAAGCCTGCCATCAGGGCGGATGTTTTTTATAAAGCCTTTGATACTTTGCCCAAAACTTAAACGTTGATGCACTTCATTTTCATACAAAACGCCCCAATGGCTATGATTAACGATAGCCTTATAGCCGAGGTCGGTACTGTTTGCGATGATTAAGTTAACGGATTGTTGGGGAGTAAAGTCATGAGGCTCATCGTCTTCTAAAAAGTTATCGATTTTAGACGATGCAGTGATTCTGTCATCGACCCGGTCAACGTATAAATAGACAAGGTAGAATTTTCCAACTTCCATCGGTCTGTGTTGCTCTGCAAAGGGCACGAGTACGTCTTTTTCCAAACCCCAGTCCAGAAAAGTACCTATACTCGTACAGTCGACAGCTTTTAGGTAGGCGAATTCGCCGACACAGGCCTTGGGTTTTTGAGTCGTTGCGATAGGGCGATCTTCAGAGTCTAAATAAATAAAGACTTCTACCGTGTCGTCTACCTCGAGACCTTCGGGTGCGTATTTACTGGGTAGGAGAATATTGTCTAGCTCTTCTGCATCGAGATAAAACCCGAAACTCACTTGCTTAACGACGTTCAGTACGTGGCTTTTGCCGATGCTGATCATGTAGTGGCCTTTGACCTTATCTGGATGTGATGATTGCGCATTATAGCGCTCTACCGGTTTTGTCGTGTGTATTTTACGTGTTTTGAAACAGCTGAGAGGTATTGGAATGAGTGACGCATCGTCGAGTGATGAACAGGTCGGCCGGCATCAGCAGAAAATGCAAACATTAAAAGCTAATGTTGACCGGGGTATTGAAGCGGCGAAGCACGAGCAAGGTGTGTTGGTTTTCCTGACGGGAGACGGTAAGGGTAAGAGCAGTTCGGCGTTTGGCATGGTGATGCGCAGTTTGGGCTATGGCCATAAGGTCGGCGTGGTGCAATTTATTAAGGGTGTACAGTTATCCGGAGAAGAGCTTTTTTTGAAGGACCGCCACCCCGAAGTAGAGCTTTACCAAATGGCGACGGGCTTTACTTGGGAGACACAAGACCGCCTTGCAGATATTGCTGCAGCGGAAAAAGCTTGGGCTGTGGCAACGAGAATGTTGGCAGATGAGAGCTTACAGTTAGTCGTGTTGGATGAGCTGACGTATATGTTGGCATTTAATTACTTGGAGGAAGCACGAGTGCTTAATGCCCTTCAACAGAGACCGGCAGAGCAGTCGGTGGTCGTGACGGGGCGAGGGGGTGGCAGAGGCCTGGTTGAATTGGCGGATACGGTTGCTGAAATTAAGGATGTGAAGCACGCGTATAAAAGCGGCGTCAAAGCACGACAAGGTATTGATTATTAAAAGTTTGTTAAAAATAGTATGAAAACAAAAAACCCTGCGTAAGCAGGGTTTTTTGATATTAAAGACGAAAGAGTTTTGCGGTTTAGTCTTTCGCAGCAACCGTAATGCCGCCGAAAGTTTTACGCAGCTCGGTTTTAAGGATTTTACCCGCCCCTGATTTTGGCAACTCGTCGATGAAAAAGGCTGTTTTCGGTACTTTGAAGCGTGCGAGTCGCTCATTACAGAAAGCAATTAAGTCTTCCTCTGTCATGCTTGCGCCTTTTTTCAGCACGACACACGCGGCGGGCACTTCTTGCCACTTTTCGTGTGGCAAGCCGATAACAGCAACTTCGGCAACAGCTTCATGGAGGTAGATCGCTTGCTCTAGCTCAGCAGGATAAACGTTTTCACCGCCACTGATGATCATGTCTTTCTTACGATCAACAACATAAAGGTAACCTTCATCATCGAGGTAACCGAGATCACCACTGTGATACCAACCCCCTTTGAGTGCTTCTGCGGTTGCTTCGGGTTTGTTCCAGTAGCCCTTGAGCATATTGGGGCCACGACAGATAATTTCTCCAACTTGCGTTGCCGGCAAGTCTTTGCCGTTGTCGTCAATGATACGAATATCAACGTGGAAAGCGGGGTAGCCCACAGAGCCATTTTTACGCTCACAATCCCATTTGTCGAGAATAGCGACCAGCGGTGCCATTTCGGTCATTCCGAAGCCTTCGTAGATAGACAGGTTACGCGCTTGGAAAAACTTAAGAATGTTCATTGGTGTAGGTGCTGCGCCCGTCATCAAGAATTCTACGGAGCTTAAATCGAAGTCTTTCTTCTCAAGCTCTTCGACAATCATTTGCCACATAGAGGGTACACAAAACAATGCGGTGAGCTTTTCTTTTTCCGTCAGCTCTAAAACAGCAATAGGGTCAAATGCGGGTAAGGTGACGACAGTACCGCCCTGATACAAGGTCGGTAATACCGTTACGCTAGTACCACCAATATGGAACATCGGTGTTACACCCAGCGCGATAGTATCGGCATGAATCGGCAGACGCTGAGTGGTGTGGTTAACGTTAGCCATATGATTGGCGTGGGTTAACATCGCACCTTTAGGTCGACCGGTTGTGCCCGATGTGTACATCAGTAATGCGACATCATCTTCATGCACGGTTGCATTGATTTCTTCATCAGAGGCGGCATCAAGGAAAGCTTCATATTCCGCTTCGTCATCACAAGTTGTGCTGCGACCACAATAAACAGTCTTCTTGAAGCTCACGACTTTTTCAAGGCCTTCGGCCAAGTGAGCAAACTCGTCATGGTAAAGAAAGGTTTGTGCGCCGGAATCGGTAACGATATATTCAATTTCAGGAACGGTCAGGCGGAAGTTGATCGGCAGGTAAATAGCGCCTAGTTTAGCGGCGGCAAAAATCAGCTCAAGTTGTTCATGGCCGTTTTGCAGTAGTGAGCACACTCTGTCGCCGGGTCGTACACCACTGTCTCTAAGCGCATTGGCAAGCCGGTTACAGCGGCGATTGAGCTCTTTGTAGGTGAAACGTTTATGGCGATCTACTACGGCCAGTCGTTGGCCAGAAATCATTTCGCGTTTTGTTAGCCAATATCCTAAACCTTGATCCATAACAACCTCTCTGTATTTTATTAGCATTTTTTTGATGTGAGCTAGGCAGTATTAAATGACCGCTCGGTCATTTATAAGCGATTGTCAGACTAACAAGCAGGGCTCTTGTTGGCAAGCTTGGCGCTTAATAGACCGTAATTGTTGGCCGTAGCTTTTGGCGGCAACTCCGCCCGCCTTGTTGACGACCGTTACTTTTCTATTCCACGGTATAATTGACCCTTGTTTTGTGTAGGCTAAGCCTGAGGCAGTTTTTTGAAGAAGGGTGTCGATACAAAGGTGAGAAGGGCGTTGATGAAAAGACATGTAAGAATTTTACTAAGAATTACTTGGGTCGTTTTACTGAGTCTGGTGCTTTGGGGGTGCTTGCGCATACCTTCAGACGACAGTGTGAAGTGGTTTAACGGTTTCGACAAGTTGATGCATTTTGGGGCTTATACCTTGTTGTATATCGGCACTTGGTTTGCATTTCCCGGTGCTTTTTGGCGTTGGGGTTTTGTCGGTGGTTTATTGCTCTTTGGCTTGCTCATTGAGACCGTGCAAGGGTTTAGTGGTTACCGTTCAGCGGACCTCGCAGACATGCTCGCAAATGCTTCAGGTATCGGTTTTGGTTGTTTTCTACTCTTTATGGCTGAGCGAGGCCAGATGTTAGGCCGGTATCAAGCCCTTTATCGCGCGGTGAAAAATGACGATTGATTGGATGCATACACGGGCTGGCATTTGGCGATAGCGCACCATTTATTGGCTGATTTTAAGGCTGATAAAGCAGCCTCGGAGCTTGCTGAAAAACAGTTGGCGATGACCCGCGCCGCTAACAGTGGCTGCACTGCATGGCAATTTGTGGCGCAGTGGCGCGAGTAGGTTTTCCGGCTAACTTAGCGGTTTATGTTGAGTATCTTTCATGTGTTTTAGTACCTTTTCGCTTCGCCCGAGGGGTGGGTTTTAAAGCGTTTGTGTAGCCAAAGGTAGTCCTCAGGTTGTTGTTGAATACTGTCTTCTAGCCAGTTGCTCCAACGTTGTGTGTCCACTTGATCATCGCCTGAGGGGAAGTTCTCGAGTACAGGCTCAATTTCCATGCGGCTACGCTCACCGCTACGGGTGCTCCTAAAGACTAAGACATTGGCGCCGGTTGCCGTGGCATATTGTGGTATCGAGGTGATTGTCGCGGTGGAAACACCAAAAAAGGGAACAAAGGTACTGCGCTTCGTACCAAAGTCTTGGTCAGGCAGAATAAGGACAACACCTTGATCCTTAAGTGTTTTGAGCATATGTGGGATTTCTTTTCGGTGAATGGCTGTGATGTTATTCTTTTTGATGACGCGGCCAAACAGCTGCGACTGAAGTACGGGGTTGTCCATACGTCGATAGACAACATTAAAGGGAATAAGGCTGGCTAACTTGATGACACTTGGGACCAAGCTCAAGAAATGTCCGGTTACGATGAGTAAGGGTTTGCCACTTGCGATGGCGCGGTGCAAATGTTCTTCACCGATAACATCACATTGATCATTAAAATACCCTGCGGGCTTCCAGACCAAATCCAAAAAATCAAAGAAGCACGCAAGGGTTGCAGCGAGGTTTTGTTCTGCTAGTTTGCTCTGGTCTTGTTCAGAAAGGTCGGGAAAACATAGGCTTATGTTGCGGCGAATGGTGCGGGTTCGACGTGATTTACTGTTGATTAAACGCCGTGCCAAGCTACTGCTTATACGGGATCTGAAGCGTACAGGTATTTGGCCGAGTAACCACAGGAAGGCAACCACGAGCCAAGCCAGCCAGTAGCGTGGTTTATAGAGTGGGCCGTGTGTACGACTGCTTAAATTACGTTTACCCATACGGCTTACTTCCTGTGGTGTTTGGTCGGTGTTGAACTGGGACGATTTAGCTATTGCTCAATTTGACGAGCATTTTACCGAGATTGGCACCTTTGAAAAGACCAAGAAAAGCATCGGGTGCTTGGTCGATACCGTGGAAAATAGTTTCTTGCCAGTCGATTTTCCCCTCACTTCGCCACTGGGCCATGTCTTTCATAAAGGCTTGATGGTGCTCGGCCATGTAATCGAGCACGACGAAACCTTTGACAGTCATGCCAAGGGTAACGACTTTAAACATATTGGTGATACCGTGGCGCTTTTCGGGTGCTTCGTTATAGTCCTCGATGGTGCCGCAGAGAATGGCTCGGCTGTTCTTACGCATGCTGAGCAAGGCACCGTCGAGCTGTGAGCCACCGACATTGTCAAAAAATAAGTGGATACCTTTAGGACAAAGTTCGGCCAATTTGGCAGAAAAATCCGCTTCTGTTTTGTAATTGAAAGCCGCATCAATTTTGGCGGTGTTTAACAACCAATCAACTTTTTCATCAGAACCGGCACTGCCAATCACAGTACAGCCTAATGCTTTTGCAATTTGGCAGACCAGTGAGCCAACGGCACCACCAGCACCGGAGACATAGACCGTTTCGCCGGCTTTAGCCTCACCGAGTATTTTGGTGCCGACATAAGCGGTAATGCCCGGCATACCGAGAATACCCAGATAATCCTGCGGGGCAATGTCGCGAGTATCTCTAATACCCAGCCCTTTGCCGTCGGAAATAAAATATTCACGCCAGCCGTTCATGCTTTCGACGTGGACGCCAACAGCAAATTTTGGGTTTTTTGACTGCACGACAAGACCTATAGCGCCGCCTTCAAGCACGTGGTCAAGCTGAAACGGTGGTATGTAGCTTTTAACATCATTCATTCTTGGGCGCATGTAAGGGTCTACAGACATCCATAAATTCTTTACTAAGACTTGCCCGTCGATTAGATCTTCATTTAATGGCGTTTCGACAAGTGTGAAACAGTCTGCGCTAGGTTGTGGTGAGGGACGTTGTGCGAAATGGATTTCTCGATTGATCATGGGCTTCTCTTATCGTTTATTTATAAGTGCATTTCTGTTGTTAGGGCGAGTTATCACGCGCACTTAATCCTGCAAGCTGAGGCGCAAATTTGCGGGGTGAATGGGGTTATTGCCACTCATACTTAAGACCATACTGTTTAAATCATCCCAAGGTGGGGCATTGCGCATACCCTTTACCGCCCGGTCAACGCCGCCCGCTTGCCGTAATAACATGGCGAGTTGAGCCGGTTTGAGCCTGCGTAAGGCTTTGCGCGCGAGGGGTTGGTGCTTGTCCCATACTTTGAGTTTTCGCAATGCGCTGTCGACGGATTCCCCTTGGGCGGATAACTCACTGGCTTTTAGAAGGGTTCTCAATTCTCGGGTCAGCGCCCAGAGTACCGTTGTCGGCTCACTGCCTTCATCGCGCAAACCTTGCAGGGTACGTATTGCGCCGACGGTATCGCCCTCTAAAATGCGATCCACCATTGTAAAAATATTGTAGCGCGCACTGTTGGTGACCACGGATGACATGGTTTTACTGTCAATTTCCCCCTCCAGTGCAAGGAGCTTTAGTTTTTCGATTTCCTGTATCGCGGCCAGTAAGTTTCCTTCCACGCGTTCAGCCAGTATTTCAATGGCATGTGTGTTCGCGCTGATGCCTGCTTGATCCAGTCGCTGCTTAATCCAGCGCGGCATTTGCTGGGCATTAACCGGCCAAATCTGAACGATTGCGCCGTAGCGATCGAGGGTTTTAAACCACTTGGTGTTTTGCGTGGCTTTGTCGAGTTTGGGCAGAATAATGAGTAATAGATTGTCGGCGTTAATGTTGTCGCAGTAAGCTTGGAAAAATGCACTGCCTTCTCGCCCAGGTTTGCCGGTGGGTATTCTTAGTTCAAGGATTTTTTTATCGGAGAAAAGCGAGAGGCTTTGCGCTTCGGTAAGGATTTGTTGCCAGTCGAAACGGGCCTCCGCATTAAAGATTTCCCGGTCAGTATATCCGCAGGCACGGGCTTGGCTGCGTATTGCATCTGCGGCTTCTTGTACGAGTAATGGTTCATCACCGGTAATGAGATAAACAGGCTCCAGTTTTTTTGTGAGCTGTTGCTGTAACTTGTCAGGGTGCAGGCGCATGTGTGGCCGGCTGTAATTGTCGTAGACGGTTGGAAATTTGCCGTGCTAAATCCTGGTACATTTCGGCCTGAATTATTTCAGCTTCATCGTCAGTTCCGAGCACGTTTTCTTCATTGTATTCAAAAATGCGCTCTACATTTGCGAGCGTTTGTTCCAGTGCGACAGTGCCGTCCTGATTGAGAACAAGGTACCAGACCTGATTGTTGAGAAGGCGTTCAGAAATACGTGCACTCGCGGTAAGGGTGGCGGTGCGCTGTGTGCTTTTTTCTTTAATGATTTTTAGACTGTATTGCGCTTGTGCCGCACTTTCAAGCAAGGTGATGTTATGGCTCTCGAGGTGACGCTCGAGGGCTAAGGTGAATGGGCTATCGGGTGTGCTGGTGCTGATATGCAGGCGCTGGATCATGATCGTCTCGCCGTTGCTGCCCCGTAATTGCCACCCGCAGGCTGTCAGGCAGAGCAAGAATACGCTTAGGCTCACTTTCAGTACTGTCTTCATGGGTGACTTATGATCCAATTATTAGAGGTAAAGGGTGTTATATAGTAGTAACTGTTCGCCACAGTACCTTTTTTATGAGGTGGGTGTAGCGAGTTTATGCATAAGCGTAGCGAGGCCTGTTTGTGCCTAACTATACGCGGGCGCTTTAGTTAAGCACTTTAGTTGGCAACAATGTTAACGAGCCTTTTGGGTACAACGATGATTTTACGGACTGTTTTGCCTTCCGTAAAACGCATCACGCTGGGGTCAGCAAGGGCGGCACTTTCGATGTCGGCTTTTTCAGTATCGATATTCACCTCCATCTGCCCACGGACTTTACCGTTGACCTGAATGGCGAGCGTCATGGTGTTTTTGATCAGCGCTTCTTCGTCAACTTTGGGCCAGGCGGCATCAATAATCGCATCGTGACCAAAGGCTTGCCAGAGTGTATGGCAAATATGCGGCGCGATGGGCGCGAGCAGTAAGGTTGCCGTTTCCAGTACTTCTTTTTCTACCGCACGATACTGTGGTGAATCATCAGTTAATTTAGCCAGTGCGTTGAGCAACTCCATGACAGCGGCAATGGCAGTATTAAACGTTTGCCGCCGACCAAAATCATCGCTGACTTTGGCGATTGTTTCGTGGGTTTTGCGTCGCACATCCGCTTCAGCTTTGGTGAGAGAGGTTTTATCCAGTGTGGCAGGTGCATTGCTACTCAAATGTGTGTGTGCGAGTTTCCATAAGCGCCGTAAAAAGCGATGGGAGCCAGCAACACCTTCATCAGACCATTCGAGGGATTGCTCGGGTGGCGCCGCAAACATCGTAAACAGACGAACGGTGTCAGCACCGTATTGCTCGATCAAAGGTTGAGGGTCGACGGTATTACCTTTTGATTTCGACATTTTAGTGCCGTCTTTGAGCACCATGCCTTGGCATAACAGTTTGGTAAAGGGTTCGTCGCACTCGAGTAAACCTTCATCACGCAGGAGCTTGTGGTAGAAGCGCGCATAAAGCAGGTGAAGAATAGCGTGCTCAATACCGCCGATGTATTGATCGACAGGTAGCCAGTAGTTGGCTTGTTCAGGGTTGAGCATACCTTCGCTGTAGTCGGGGCAGGTAAATCGAGCGTAGTACCAGGAAGACTCCATAAAGGTGTCGAAGGTGTCGGTTTCTTTTTCTACAGCACTGCCATTGAGGCTGGATTTTTTCCATTCAAGGTCCGCTTTGATGGGCGAGTGTACGCCATCCATTTCGACATCTTCTGGCAGCAGTACGGGCAGTTTTTCGAGGGGCACCGGTATTTCAATGCCGTCTTGACCGTAAGCCATGGGAATGGGTGATCCCCAATAGCGCTGACGGGATACACCCCAATCGCGCAGGCGGTAGTTGGTGGTAACACGACCGCTATCTTGTTTAACCAGAGCTTGGGCAATGGCGTCAAAGGCTTGGTCGAAATTCATGCCGTCGAAATCACCGGAGTTGATGAGTTGACCTTTGGCAGTGAAAGCTTCGGTGCCTATGTCGCAAGCACTATCGTCACTGGGTGCGATAACTTGCTCAATAGCCAGTGTGTATTTGGTGGCGAATTCCCAGTCTCGTTGGTCGTGGGCAGGAACCGCCATTACGGCACCAGAGCCATAATCCATTAATACGTAGTTAGCAATCCAAACGGGAACGATTTTTCCGCTCAAGGGGTGGATGGCTTTAATGCCCGTATCAATGCCGGCTTTTTCCATCGTCGCCATATCCGCTTCGGCCATGGACTGACGTTTACACTCGGCGATAAAAGCAGCGATCTCAGGATTATTTTCAGCAATGGCGAGCGCGATAGGGTGCTCGGCTGCGAGACTGAGATAGGTGACGCCCATCAGCGTGTCGGGGCGTGTGGTGTATACGTCGAAGCTTTGTATGTCCGCAACAGCATTTTCGAGCGCAAAGGTCATTTCGACGCCTTGGCTTTTGCCAATCCAGTTGCGCTGCATGGTGCGTACTTGCTCTGGCCACTCGGTGAGTTTATCCAGACCATCGATCAGCTCTTCGGCGTAATCGGTGATTTTAATAAACCACTGGGGGATTTCTTTACGTTCGACGACGGTGTCGCAGCGCCAGCAGCAGCCGTCGATCACTTGTTCGTTTGCCAGTACTGTTTGGTCGACAGGGCACCAGTTAACGGCGCTGGTTTTTTTATAAACCAGCTTTTTTTCGTAAAGGCGAGTAAAAAACCACTGCTCCCATTTGTAATAGTCGGGTTTACACGTGGTTAACTCACGCTGCCAATCATAGGCATAACCTAGCGAATTAAGCTGGGTTTTCATATAATCGATGTTTTCGTAAGTCCAGGGTGCCGGTGCGGTATTGTTTTTAATGGCCGCGTTTTCTGCGGGCAAGCCAAAGGCATCCCAACCCATAGGTTGCAGTACATTTTTACCCAGCATGCGTTGGTAGCGGCTGATAACATCGCTAATGGTGTAGTTTCGCACATGCCCCATGTGCAGCTTTCCACTGGGGTAAGGGAACATAGCCAGACAGTAGTATTTTTCTTGGCCCGGTTTTTCAGTCACCTGGAATGACTGATTTTCATGCCAGAATGTTTGAGCGTGTTGCTCTATGTCTTTTGGGTGGTACTGTTCTTCCATTACGCTTGTCCAGAGTTATAGGTTTCAGAGAAATGGGTAGGGGAAACCTGATAGTAAAACTAAAGGCCGAAATTATAGGGGAAAGAGGGCCAGAAAGGCAGCGTGTAAAGGGTGTCTCTGCTATTTATTACTGGCACGGACTTCTTTCTGTACCTTATATTTTATTGGAGTGTTTAAATTGGGTTCGTCTGCGTATTTAAAATGCATATGTTGATTTTGTTGAAAGGGTCGTGTGGAGGCCATTAATGAAGGTAATTAATAGAGGTAATTATAGGATGAATAAGCGTGTTGTAATCTTACTTGGGTTGCTGTCTTTATTGTTGATGGCATGCGGTGAAAATGTAAAAGAGAGTGAACCCGCAGCGGTTGCTGAGCAGTTTTGGGATGCAATGCAGCGCGGCGATAAAGTACAAGCTGAGCAGTTTGCATTGCCGGAAAGCTTGGACGGCGGTCTTATGGGCTTTGATGGCGGCGGTAGTCAGATTGATGCGATTACTTTTACAACAGAAACCGTGTCGAACTATGAAGCAATCGTGCCCACTCATTTTAAAGGGGCATTGAATGGCCGGCCGGTAGACGTTAACTTTGATACACGTTTGGTGCAGCATGGCGGTGCTTGGCGGGTCGATTTCAATACCACGAACACCGGCATGATGGGTGCGTTGTTGAAGCAGGCCGTGGGTGCTCTGGGTGGCGTGATGGCGAATGGTATGGAGAGAGCGGCCGGTAGTGTGAATGATGCTTTATCAGAGAGTGGCGAAGTATTGAGTGAGGGAATGGCTGACTTTAAGGCGGAGATTGGCAAAGGTGCGGCAAGTTTGGTGGAAGAACTCAACGCTATATCTGAAGCCTTAAGTGAGGATAATTAGTAGAGGCTTTTACACAGTGTGTGTAAAGAGTTTGTTGCGTAAGTGCTTGTGTTACACCTTCAATAGCCGGTTAACGGAGGCGTCGAATTATCAGCAAAATGATAATTGTAGCAAAACTCAGGCTAATGATGGGCACAGAACCCCAGCGGTTAAAGGGGGTTGCGCCCTTGTACGGCGTGACTTCTGCTTTCAATATACCGGGCACGAAACGGGGTAGTTGTTCAGCGATAGAGCCGTCGGGATTAATGACAGCGGTAAAGCCATCATTGGTTGCTCGCAGCAGAGGTTTGGCATTTTCAATCGCTCGCATACGGGCAATCTGTTGGTGCTGATGAGGGCCAAGAGAGCGACCAAACCAGGTGTCATTGCTGACGGTGAGTAAGAGTTGAGCATCGCCAGCATCGCCAGCAATAAGATCGGGGTAGGCAATCTCATAACAAATGGCTGTGGCGATCTTGAGTGAGCCAAGTTGCAACAGGTTTTGCTGAGCGAGCCCCGGGCTAAATGCCGACATGGGTAAATTGAAAAAGTCGATGGTGCCACGCAGCCAGTGTTCCAGAGGCACGTATTCGCCAAAGGGCACAAGCCTGCGTTTACTGTAAGTGCCACTGGCGGCGCCAAGCCCGATAACCGAATTTTGGTATTGATACCGATCTTTGCTGCTAATCAGGGTTGGGATACCGGTAATTACCCCAGTTTGGTGTTTGCTGAGTTGGGCGTTTGTGGTGTCGAAAAAGTCAGGGATGTTCTTTCTAAAAGTGGGAATTGCGGCTTCAGGCCAAACAATAAGGTCTTGATAGCGCAAGGTGTTATTTATTTTTTGAAAGTTGGCAAGCGTTGTTTCCAGTTGATCTCCTTGCCATTTTTCCAATACGGGGAGAACCGGTTGAATAAGCGCCACATGCAATGGTTTACCTGCGGGCAGAGTCCAATTTGTTGTTTGCGAGGCAAAACCCATAGCACAGGTAATACCGAGGAGAATGCCCGCTTTCTGTAGAAGGCTTGAATGCTGGGTGTATTTCGCGAGTAGATTGATGAAGGCACCGCAAAAGGCAATCAAGCCACTGAGTGATAACACGCCGAGTAATGGCGCCCAGCCGGCTAGCCAAGTATCGGTCAGTGCGTAGCCGGTATTAAGCCAAGGAAAGCCGGTTAAAAACCAAGTTCTGGTCCACTCCCCGATCACCCAAGCGGCAGGGAAGGCGAAGAGCATACTGGCGGGTGGTGCATCGCGAAATAAACCCAGTAGCATGAGCGGGAGCGCAAAAATAACGGCAAGGGCGATGACGAAGAGGCTTGTTAAGAGGGTGGCGAGTAGGGCCGAAGCATTGCCGTAGTCGTGAATACTGACGTAAACCCAGGATACGCCACTGCCGTATAGGCCAATGCCAAAGCAAGTACATAAGAAGAAGAGTGGCATGCCGCTCTTTTTTTGGCAAAGAAAGTAGAGGCATGCTGTAGATAAAATAGCGATTGGCCACCAGTCAAATGGTGACAGTGACAGTGGGAGTAAGGCACCACTGAGCAGTGCCAATGACAAAGGAAACAGACCGAGGGAGTAATGTCGCATGTTTACGTCTTATTTGCGGTTAATTGTCAGCGCTTGCGCTCGGCTAGTGAGAAGCTGCCGTCGCGAGTGTGTTATTGAGCCTTAAAACAAGCTGATGGATTTGGCGTTCATCACTGGCGCTTATCGTGATGAGGAACTCGCCAAGGGTCACGCTCTCCCCTGTTTTTGGTAGGTAGCCAAAGGCTTGTGTGACTAGGCCGCCGATAGTATCAAATTCATTCTCATCAAAATGGGTGTCGAAGAAGGTATTAAAATACTCGATGGTTGTAAGAGCAGGCAATTGGTGGCTGTTTTCATCTAAACGTCGAATGGACTCAAGTTCTTCCTGATCCGTTTCATCTTCAATTTCACCCACAATTTCTTCAAGAATATCTTCAATAGTGATCAGTCCGGCAACACGTGCGTACTCGTCCACCACAATGGCCATGTGATAGCGGCGCTCTCTAAACTCTTTCAGCAGTACATTCAGTCGCTTGCTCTCGGGAATGATATTGGCAGGTCTAATGACCTTGTCGATGGAAAAGCTCTCTCGTCCTTTGAGTAATAAAGGGAGTAATTCTTTGGCGAGCAAAATGCCTTTAACATCGTCGATAGATTCACCGATGACCGGAAAGCGAGAGTGATTTGAGTCGGTCACTAAAGTGAGAATGTCTTCGAGCTGGGCCGACTCTGGAATAACAGTCATGCGTGAGCTGGGCACCATGATTTCCCGTACCTGTTGCCCCGATACAGAAAGTGCACCTTCCATGATCTCTAAAGCTTCATCATCAATGACTTTTTCATCATGTGCGGCACGTAAAATATCGCCGATCTCTTCTCGACTAGCGGGTGTTGATGAGAAGATTCTAGCGAGTCGTCCAAGCCATGTGCGGGCTTGTCCTTGTGTGCTGTCTTCGGTCATTTTGACAGATTCTCTTGTCTGAAAGGTGTGTAAGGGGAGGGGAAACCTAAGTGCGAGAGTATGTTGGTCTCTAGCGCTTCCATAATATCGGCATCGTGACTTTCAATGTGGTCATAGCCAAGAAGGTGTAAGGTGCCATGAATAATCATATGTGCCCAATGGGCCTCAAGTGTTTTGTGCTGATCCTTGGCTTCCGTCGCAACGATACTGGCGCACACGACGATATCGCCCAATAGAGGGAG
>JQIA01000591.1_pt1 | contig 18837 bp, 18 predicted proteins | sample 811431 | NCBI WGS metagenome assembly JQIA01 (sample SAMN02998118, study PRJNA258478) | marine sediment metagenome | biome: marine; feature: seafloor; material: sediment; isolation source: oil-polluted sediment collected from 3 locations (0.5 km, 0.7 km and 0.9 km)... | place: USA: Gulf of Mexico ...
CTAGCGTTTCTTTAATGGCTGTAACAGTATATTCACTATTATTTATAGCAACTGTTGTTAAGCAAACTCCATCATGAGCAACACTTTGATCTACTTTTAATTCAGATGTGAAATCACTTTCAATAGTAATATGAAAATTTTCACCTTCCTGAACTATATTTTTTACTTTACCTAAACTTTCTATTATTCCTGTAAACATATTTTATCAAATTAATTGATTACTTTTGAGCAATCAAAATTAAGCATAATAAACCTGATTTATGAACAAATCTGAAAAAATAAAGCTAGGAATTTCTATTGGAGATTTTAACGGTATTGGAATTGAAATAGCTTTAAAAACATTTTTAGATAAAAGAATGTTAGATTTTTGCACTCCAATAATATTTGGCTCAACCAAATTAATAACAGCTTATAAAAAAAGCATGAATATTAATGTGCCTTTTAACGGTATAAAGCAACTAGATAAGGCACTACATGGGAAGTTGAATATTTTGAATTTATGGAACGAAGAAATTGAAATTAATTTAGGAACACCAACTGAAACTTCAGGAAAGTTTGCTTTTGAATCATTAAAGGCAGCTACAAATGCCTTGGCAAATGGAGAAATTGATGTTTTGGTAACAGCGCCCATTAATAAAGATAATATTCAATCTGAAGAATTTAAATTCCCAGGGCATACAGAGTTTCTGGAATCGAAGTTGGAAGGAAAAAGCCTAATGATTTTAATGACTGATAGTTTAAGAATTGGACTAATTACTGGGCACATACCTGTATCAAAAGTATCTGAAACAATTACGGCTGATTTAATTAAAAGAAAAGTGTCAATCTTGCATTCAACATTAGTACAGGATTTTGCAATCTCCAAACCAAAAATTGCCATTTTAGGATTGAATCCTCACTGTGGAGATCACGGTGTTATAGGAAATGAAGACGATGAAATGATTAGACCAACAATTGATTCAATCCAAGAAGAAGGTAAATTAGTGTACGGACCATATGCAGCAGATAGCTTTTTTGGATCTGAAAATTATAAAAATTTTGACGCTATTTTAGCAATGTACCATGATCAAGGATTGGCACCTTTTAAAACACTGTCTTTTGGTGGAGGAGTAAATTATACAGCTGGTTTAGCAAAAATAAGAACTTCGCCAGACCATGGAACAGCTTATGAGTTGGCAGGGAAAGAACTAGCAAACATAAATTCATTTAAGGAAGCAGTTTTTAGCGGAATTAAAATTTTTAAGACTAGAAAAGAATATAAAAGTTTGACAGAAAACATTTTAAAAGTAGGAAAGAGAAAAGAAAAGCGATAATTATTTAAAAGATATTTATAATTTTATATCTTTGCACGCTCAAATTGAAGTTCTAAATGAAAGATTTAAAAGAGTTTGATATTTCTTTTATAGGTTTAAAAGATGGAATGAACCAATTTGATTATAGAATTGAGAATAAGTTCTTTAATTTTTTTGAATATGATGAATTTTACAATTCAAACATAAAGGTTGCTTTATCATTTGATAAAAAGGCTACAATGTTTGAGTTAAGTTTTACTTTTTTAGGCTGGGTTGAAGTGGCTTGTGATGTTACAAATGAATTATTTCAACAACCTATTGAAACAAGTGTCAATTTAATTGTGAAATTTGGAGATGAATTAAATGATGAAAATGAGGAATTATTAATAATACCTTATTCAGATTTTAAATTAAATGTAGCACAATATATATATGAAGCTATAGTATTAGCGTTACCATTGAAAAGAATTCATCCAGGCGTAAATGACGGAACATTACATTCTGAAGTATTGGAAAAATTAAAAGAATTAGAGATAAAAGAAGAAACAGAAGAAAATAACAGCGGGGAAATAGACCCACGTTGGAATAAATTAAGAAATATACAAATAGATAAAAATACGAGCAATGGCACATCCTAAAAGAAAAATATCAAAAACGAGAAGAGATAAAAGAAGAACTCACTATAAAGCAGTAACACCTCAAATTGCTGTTGATCCAACAACTGGTGAAGCACATTTATACCACAGAGCTCACTGGCACGAAGGAAAATTATATTACAGAGGTCAAATTGTAATAGATTCTGAAGAAATTCAAGCTTAAATTAAAAAAGCTTAAAAATATACGAAAAACTCTCATTTTGAGAGTTTTTTTTAGTTTTTAGCCTAAAATCGACTAAAAAGTGATAAAATTCATTAAAAAATCAAAATAAATTTCATTACTTTGAGGCTCTTTTTTCACTGAAAGAAAAATAATTATGACAAAAATTACCGCTGCAATTACAGCCGTTGGAAAATATGTTCCAGAAGACGTTTTAACAAATAAAATGTTGGAAAAATTAGTTGATACTAATGACGAATGGATTACTACTAGAACTGGAATAAAAGAGCGTAGAATATTGAAAGGTGAAGGTAAAGGAACTTCTTATATGGCTATAAAGGCCGCTCAACAATTAATAGATAAGAAAAAATTAAATCCAGAAGAAATAGAGTTGGTAATAGTTGCTACAGCTACTCCAGATATGCAAGCTGCTGCAACCTCTGTATATGTAGCTTCCCAAATAGGTGCCACAAAAGCATTTGGATTTGATTTAGAAGCAGCTTGTTCTAGTTTTTTATATGGAATGTCAGTAGCTTCAAGTTTTATAGAATCAGGAAAATATAAAAAAGTACTGCTTATAGGCGCAGATAAATGCTCTTCAATGATTGATTATACAGACAGAGCTACTTGTATCATTTTTGGAGATGGTGCGGGAGCCGTTCTATTTGAACCAAATGAAGAAGGCTTAGGTTTACAAGATGAAATTTTAAGAAGTGATGGTACTGGAAGAGATTTTTTACAAGTAAAAACAGGGGGGTCTATGTACCCAACTACAAAAGAAGCCATTGATAATCGAGAAAATTTTGTTTTTCAGGACGGTAAAACTGTTTTTAAAAATGCTGTATTCAATATGGCCGATGTTACAGAAAAGATATTAGAAAAAAATAATATTTCAAAAGAAGATGTAACGTGGTTGGCAGCGCATCAGGCAAACAAAAGAATTGTTGAAGCTACAGCGAATAGAATTAAATTGGATAGTTCAAAAGTAATGATGAATATCCAAAAATATGGAAATACAACATCAGCAACATTACCATTACTTTTAGCCGATTACGAACAACAACTAAAGAAAGGAGATACTATAATTTTTGCAGCATTTGGAGGTGGTTTCACTTGGGGATCAATCTACTTTAAATGGGCATATAACTCATAATATTTTAACAACTAAAACAAACCGAAAATGGATTTAAAAGAAATTCAAAATCTGATTAAATTTGTAGCCAAATCTGGTGCAAGTGAAGTGAAGTTAGAAATGGAAGATATAAAAATCACCATTAAAACAGGATCAGAAAAAACAGAAACTACAATAGTCCAAGCCCCAATGGGAATGGCACCAATGCCTATATCTGCACCAGCTGCACCAGTTGCTCCGGTAGAAGCTGCTCCAACAGATTCAAAACCAAAAGATGAATCTTCAAATTATATTGAAATTACATCACCAATAATTGGAACTTTTTATAGAAAACCATCACCAGATAAACAAGTATTTGTTGAAGTTGGCGACAACGTGAACTCTGAAACCGTTGTTTGTATGGTTGAAGCAATGAAATTATTTAATGAGATTGAAGCAGAAGTTTCAGGAAAAATTGTAAAAGTATTAGTAGAAGATGGAACTCCAGTTGAGTTTGGTCAGCCATTATTTTTAGTTGATCCGTCGTAAATTTAATTCCAAATTTCATTTTCCTACTTTAAATTAATATTTGAAGTAAGATTTTGTTCCTAATAATTTGATAGCATTATGTTTAAAAAAATATTAATTGCCAATAGAGGAGAAATAGCACTTCGTGTTATTAGAACCTGCCGAGAAATTGGAATTAAAACGGTTGCTGTATATTCAACTGCAGATGCAGAGAGTTTACACGTCCGTTTTGCTGATGAAGCCGTATGTATTGGCCCTCCAGCAAGTAGTGAGTCTTATTTAAAAATGTCAGCGGTATTAGCCGCAGCAGAAATCACCAATGCTGACGCAATTCATCCAGGTTATGGATTTTTATCTGAAAACGCTAAATTTTCAAAATTATGTGAAGAGCATGGTATTAAATTTATTGGCGCTTCAGCAGAGATGATTAGCAAAATGGGAGATAAAGCTTCAGCTCGTGCTACTATGAAAGAAGCAGGAGTTCCTACAATTCCTGGATCTGAAGGATTGCTAGATACCTTTGAAGACGCTGAAAACCTTGCAAATGAAATGGGTTACCCAGTTATGTTGAAAGCCACTGCAGGTGGTGGAGGAAAAGGAATGCGTGCTGTTTGGAAAAAAGAAGATTTAAAAGAACTTTGGGATGCAGCTCGTCAAGAAGCATTTGCATGTTTTGGGAATGACGCCATGTATTTGGAAAAGCTTATTGAAGAACCTCGCCACATTGAAATTCAAATTATTGGAGATTCATTTGGTAAAGCTTGTCATTTATCTGAAAGAGACTGTTCTATACAGCGTAGACACCAAAAACTAACAGAAGAAGCCCCTTCTCCATTTATGACATCTCAATTGAGAAAAAAAATGGGAGAGGCAGCTGTAAAAGCTGCAGAGTTTATTAAATATGAAGGTGCGGGTACAGTAGAGTTCTTAGTAGATAAACATAAGAACTTCTACTTTATGGAAATGAACACACGTATTCAGGTAGAACACCCAATCACTGAGCAAGTAATTGATTATGATTTGATTAGTGAGCAAATTAAAGTGGCAGCAGGTGTTCCAATTTCAGGAAAAAACTATATACCTAAATTACATTCAATCGAGTGTAGAATTAATGCTGAAGACCCTTTTAATAATTTTAGACCGTCACCTGGAAAAATAGAAGTATTACATATCCCAGGAGGTCATGGAGTTAGAATTGATACTCATGTATACGCTGGCTATACAATTCCTCCAAATTACGATTCTATGATTGCTAAACTAATAACTACAGCTCAAACCAGAGAAGTAGCTATTAGTAAAATGAGAAGAGCTTTAGATGAATTTGTAATTGAAGGAGTTAAAACAACCATTCCTTTTCATAGACAATTGATGGATAATGCAGATTATATTGCAGGAAACTATACAACAAAATTTATGGAAGATTTTGAACTTTTACCTGAGGAAGATTAAAATTTCAAATTAAAATAAAAATAAAGGATATGAGTTTTCATATCCTTTATTTTTTTAAATTTACTTTCAATTACAAACCTTATGAAACGAAAAGAGTTACACATTGACGGTATTGATAAAATTATTTTAAAAAATTTAATGAATGATGCCCGAACTCCAATATTGGGAATTGCTCGTGAAATAGGAATATCAGGAGCAGCAGTTCATCAAAGATTACGTAAGTTAGAAGCATCTGGATTACTTGCAGGCTCCAAGTTTATAATTAACCCAAAAGTATTAGGTTATAAAACATTGGCCTTTGTAGGAATTTTTTTAGATGCGGCTAGTAAATATTCTTTAGCTGTAAAAAGATTAAAAGAAATCCCTGAAGTAATTGAAAGTCATTATACCACAGGGAATTATGCTATTTTTATTAAAATTTTATGTAAAGATAATGAGCATTTAATGAAACTTCTCAATCAAGAAATCCAATCTATAAAAGGAGTTGCTCGAACAGAAACATTTATATCCTTGGATCAACAGATAGATCGTCAAATAAACCTGTAAGCAGACAATTTTGCTATAAAGTTTACTTTTGGTTTAATCATTTCCTAAAATTCTAAAAGCCCAATAAAGTAACATTGCTAAAGAACCTAATGCAGCAACTAAGTATGTTCTAGCAGCCCATTTTAAGGCATCTTTAGCACCATCTTGCTCTTCATTTGTAAGCATATTAGATGTTTTTAACCAGGCCAATGCACGATTACTTGCATCATATTCTACGGGTAATGTTATAAAACTAAAAATGGTTGCTATAGCCATAAGTGCTAAACCACCAATTGCAATTAATAAACCAATACCAGCATTGCCAGATAAAGCTCCTAAAACAATACCTCCAAAAATTAACCAAGTAGATAAAGAAGATGAAATACCTACGGCAGGAACTAATTTTGATCGTAAGGTTAACCATTGATAGGCTTGCGCATGTTGAACCGCATGTCCAACTTCATGAGAAGCTACAGCAGCCGCTGATGCATTTCGCTGGTTATATACAGATTCACTTAGATTTATAGTTTTAGTTACAGGATTGTAATGGTCTGTCAGTTTACCTGGAGTGGAAATAATTTTCACATCATAAATTTGATGATCGTGCAGCATTTTTTGAGCAATTTCTTTGCCGCTCATTCCATTTTTTAATTGAACCTTTGAATAATACTTAAATTTATTTTTTAAGCGTTGACTTACTAGCCAACTAATTAAGGCAATACCCCCAATAATAATATAATAACTAAACATAAATTTCTTTTTATTTATTGTAAATTAATTTGATAAATTTACATCATAAATTATTCCAAAACTTGGCAACAGACAAAATGGCAACAATACCACATATTCTTTTAATTTATACAGGAGGAACCATAGGAATGGTTAAAGATTACAAAACAGGAGTTTTGAAAACCTTTAATTTCGATAAATTATTAAAACATATACCAGAAATTAACTTATTGAAATGTACCATAGAGAGTGTTTCATTTGAAGAGCCAATAGATTCATCAAATATGAATACCCAGAACTGGGTTGATATTTCTGAAATTATTGAAGATAATTATGAAAAATTTGATGGTTTTGTTGTGTTGCATGGTTCTGATACGATGTCTTATACTGCATCGGCGATTAGTTTTATGTTTGAAAACTTATCAAAACCAATCATTTTTACAGGATCACAATTACCAATAGGAGATTTGCGAACTGATGCCAAAGAAAACCTGATAACATCCATAGAAATAGCTTCGGCACAAGAAGAGGGTTCTCCAATAGTTACAGAAGTGTGTTTGTATTTTGAATATAAGCTATACAGAGCTAATAGAACAACAAAAGTTAATGCTGAACATTTTGAAGCATTTTCTTCGCCAAACTTTCCGCCATTAGGAGAAAGTGGAGTTCATCTAAAATTCAATAAGTCATTATTATTTAGGCCAACAGAAGGAGTTTCCTTAAAAGTTAGAAAACGGTTAAACGATAATGTTATCATTTTAAAAATATTTCCTGGAATATCTAAAGAAGCTGTAGAGGCAATTTTAAATTGTAAAGGGTTAGAGGGGGTTATTTTAGAAACATATGGTTCTGGAAATGCACCAACAGAAATCTGGTTTGTAGAATTATTAAAAGATGCCATTGAAAAAGATATTTATATAGTGAATGTTACCCAATGCATTGGTGGAAGTGTGCTAATGGGGCAGTATGAAACAAGTGTTACACTTGAAAACATTGGAGTTATCAGCGGAAATGATATTACAACTGAATCGGCATTGGCTAAATTAATGTACCTCTTAGGTGAAAATATTCCTAAAAATAAATTTAAATCTTTTTTTGAAACTCAATTAAGGGGAGAGATTAGTGTTGTAGAGTAATATTTATATAATGTTTTTTGGTAATTCCGCATTTATTTTCAATAAATTAACCAATTTTGGACTGATTTTTGTTAATATTTTAAAAAAAATAAATATTTTAAGAAAAATGCCTTAAAGTAGATATAAAATTTTCAGAATTCAACATTTTTTTGTTACTTGCCATTCGCAAAAGAAGTTCAAGTAAAGAGATCAGAGTACGTTAAAAACTTTGAGAACTTTAATTTCACAGAGATAAGTTTTGTGAAAATTATTATATATTTAAACCGAAAAATTTAATAAATTAACTATTACACAATGAAAAGAGTATTTACTATCCTTGCAATTACAGGATTATTGTTATTTGGAGCAGCACCTAAAGCAATTGCACAAGATGCAGCAAAAACTGAACAAGTTGCAGATGCAACAGATTCAAAAACATTTCATCAAGAATTGAAACAACGTTTTATTGAAGGAGGACCATTCTTTATGGGAATTGTATTAGTAGCCTTAATCTTAGGTTTAGCTATTGCAATTGAAAGAATTATCTACCTTAATATGGCAACAACTAATACTAAAAAATTAGTAAATAAAGTTGATGACGCATTAGCATCAGGTGGTGTAGAAGCTGCAAAAGAAGTTTGTAGAAATACAAAAGGACCAGTTGCTTCTATCTTTTATCAAGGATTAGATAGAATGGACGAAGGTGTAGACGCAGCTGAAAAAGCGGTTGTTGGTTACGGTGGAGTTCAAATGGGACTATTAGAAAAAAATATTTCTTGGTTATCGTTATTTATTGCATTAGCACCAATGCTTGGGTTCATGGGAACTGTAATTGGTATGATTGGAGCATTTGACTCTATTCAAGCAGCAGGGGATATTTCTCCAACAGTTGTAGCTGGTGGTATTAAAGTAGCATTATTAACAACAGTATTTGGTTTAGTTGTAGCAATTATTCTTCAAATTTTTTATAACTACATTATCTCTAAAGTAGATAGTATTGTAAATAATATGGAAGATGCTTCAATTTCACTTGTTGACCTTTTGGTTAGACACAAAAAATAAGAAATATTATGAATAAAAAATTAGCAAAAATATTAACACTAGTGGCTGGAGTAATAGGGCTGATTGGCTTTATTTTCTTCATTAGAATTGTTGCTGAAGGTGATGATTCTATTGAATTAATGCTTGCAGATGAAACTATCGCAGATAGTTTTGTTTCTCCATTTATTTCTTTTGCTGTGATAGTGTTAGTTATAACAATAGTAATTGCCGTACTGTTTTCAGTAGTGAACTTAGTAAAACATCCTCAAGTGTTAAAAAGATCATTAATGGGAATTGGTGTTTTGGCAGTGTTTTTAGTTATTGCATATTCGTTTGCTTCTGATGCAGCTGTATTAGATGTAATGGGGAATGTGTTAGAAGACGGAGAAGCAGGAAGCGTATCAAAATGGGTGAGTACTGGAATTAATTTTAGTGCCATATTAGGCGCTATAGGTTTTGGAGCTTTCTTTTTTGACTTTGCTAAATCACTAGTTAAATAAATATATTATGGCAAGAAGAGAAAATTCAGAAATTAATGCTGGTTCTATGGCAGACATTGCGTTCTTGCTCCTAATCTTTTTCTTAGTGACTACAACAATGGATGTAGATTCTGGGATATCACGTAAATTACCTGAAAAATCAGAGGAAAAACCAGAAGTGATTATAAAAGAAAAAAACGTATTGGATATTGTTGTTAACCGTAACAATCAACTATTAGTTGAAAATGAATTTGTTCAGGTTACGGATATTAAACAATTAGCAATAGACTTTCTTGATAATGGAGGAGGAATGTCAACAGGTACATCTGATAAACCGGCTGCACCTTGCGATTATTGCAATGGAGCTAAGGATCCTGCATCATCAGATCATCCTTCAAAAGCAGTTATTTCTTTGCAAAGTGATAGAGGAACTACTTATGGAATGTATATTTCAGTTCAAAATGAAATTGAAGCAGCCTATAACGAGTTAAGAAATAGATTAGCGCTGAAGAAATATAGTAGATCTTATGAAGATTTAAAGAAAGACTATAAAAACAATGCAACAGAGAGCTTAAAGGAAAAGTTAAATGAATTGAAGGATATGTATCCTCAAATTATTTCTGAACCTGAACCAATCAAATAATATCAGATTATGAGTAAATTTAAAAAGAAGAAAAAAGGGTTACCTGCAATTTCTACTGCTTCGTTACCTGATATTGTATTTATGTTGTTGTTCTTTTTTATGGTAACAACAACTATGAGAGAGACAGATTTATTAATACAAAAACCAACACTTCCAAATGCTACTGAAGTTAAAAAGTTAGAGCATAAAAGTTTGGTAAGTACTATTTATGTTGGAAAGTCTAAGGATGGAAGAATATCTGGTGATAAAATTCAAGTAAATGATAAAATTATTGATGTAAAAGACATTCCTAGTTTTATATATGCTGAAAGAGCTAAACGTAAAGAAGAAGAAGTTAAATATATGACAACTTCTATCAAGGCTGATAAAGAGGCTAGCGTAGGTACAATTTTAGATATCAAAGAACAATTAAGAGATATTAATGCTTTAAAAGTGAGCTTTTCTACAAGAAGAGGTAGCGATTTGAAAAGTAATTATTAGAAATAGAAGATTCTAAAATATTTAAAAGGCAATCAAATATCATTTGATTGCCTTTTTTAGTTTTATAAAGTATATTTGTTTTATGAATAAACAGTTAGTTGTCATTTTTTTTCTACTATTAGTTGGTAACCTTCAAGCGCAGGTCGAAAAAGATACTATTGATTTGAAGTATTTAGAAGATCAACTTTACATATCATTAACCTACAATATTTTAACAGAGAAACCAAAATCGATTACACAAAATGGTTTTTCTGGAGGTGTTTCTATTGGGTTTATTAAGGATATTCCATTTAATAAACAGCGAAATTTCGGAATAGGGATTGGCCTTGGCTATGCATATAACGCCTATATTCAAAATTTAAAAATTACAAGAGACAATCAAACTACCTTGTTTGAAACAGTAGTAGATTATAAAATAAACAGGTTAGGCGTAAGTGCCATAGAAGTTCCCTTTGAAATTAGATGGAGGAAATCGACTCCTCAGAAATATAAGTTCTTAAGGGTTTATGGGGGTGTTAAAATTGCGTACATCCTAGCAGCTAGAACAACATTTGAAAATGCTGAAGGCACCTTTAAAACGCATAATATTCCGGAAATTAATAGCGTTCAATATGGGCTAACGCTGGCAACAGGGTTTAGCACTTGGAATTTATACCTTTATTATGGGTTAAATCCTTTTTTTAAAGACGTAAACTTTAATAGAAAAGAATTGAATTTAAAAGATTTTAATATAGGACTGAAGTTTTATATAATGTAAATGCTAAAAACAATAAATTGACTTAAAATCCCGATAACGAACCCTAAAAAAACTTCATAAGTGTTATGCGCTAGCAACTTAAGTCTTGAAGAGGCAATTAATCCACTAATTAAAAAGAAAATTGATAAAATTAGTATCAAATTTATTTTGTAAAAGTAACTGAAATAAATAAAAAACCCTATTAAACCACCTATTGCAGCTGTGTGTAAGCTTATTTTAAGTTTGTAATATAAAAACACATACGAACTAACCAAAACAAGCATATAGCCAAAATAGAACAGCGATAAAATATCTACAATACTTAATCTAAAAAGCCAGTTTCCAATGATGTATGATATAGAAATAAATAAAAGAGTAGGGAATTTACGTTCTTCAATAGTTTCCATATGGTAACTATTAATCATCTCAAAACGTTTAAGAAGAATTAAAAGAAACAATGGAAAAATATAAGTACCTATTATAATAACGGCAATTATAAGGTGCTCTTGCGGTTTAAAAATATATTCTGGGAGTAAAAGAAAATATAGAATAGACCCAAGTATTGGGAAATTTATTGGATGGAAAAAATAGGATATAAATTTTGAAAATTTCATAGGTAATTTGTTAAGTACTTCAACTACATTTCTTTCCTTAATCTTGCAACAGGAATATCTAATTGTTCTCTATATTTTGCAATAGTTCTTCTTGCAATAGGGTACCCTTTTTCTTTTAGAATTATTGATAATTTGTCGTCGGTTAAAGGTTTCTTTTTATTTTCTTCTTGTATTACAGCTTTTAAAATACTTTTTATTTCTTTTGTAGACACGTCTTCTCCTTGATCATTTTTCATTGATTCTGAGAAGAATTCTTTAATTAATTTTGTGCCGTATGGTGTAGAGACATATTTACTGTTTGCCACACGTGAAACAGTTGAAACATCCATATTTATTTGATCTGCAATATCCTTTAAAATCATGGGTTTTAACTTACGTTCATCCCCAGTTAAAAAATATTCTTTTTGGTACTGAATAATAGTATCCATTGTTAACAATAATGTTTGTTGCCGTTGCTTTATTGCATCAATAAACCATTTGGCCGCATCCAACTTCTGTTTAATAAACAGTACTGCATCTTTTTGAGACTTCGTTTTATCTTTAGAGTCCTTATACCCTTTTAATAAGTTGTTGTATTCGCTAGAAATATGTAATTCAGGAGCATTTCTAGAATTTAGGATAAGCTCTAATTTATTATCTATAATTTGTACTGTAAAATCAGGTACAATTTGCTCAGCAATTTTGTTATTACCTACAAAAGAACCTCCTGGTTTAGGATTTAGTTTTTCAATTTGTAGAATAGCGTCTTTTAGTTCCTCTTCTGAAACATGAAATTTTTGCAATAATTTTTTATAATGCTTTTTTACAAAATGATCAAAAGAATGTTCTAAGATATTTGAAGCCAAAGTTCTGCTTGGTTTTTCTTTTTTTCTCTTTAATTGAATAACCAAACATTCCTTTAAATTACGTGCTCCAACACCTGCCGGATCTAGTTGCTGGACTACTTGAAGGAGTTCCTCTAGTTTTTCAAGGGTAGTAAATATATTTTGTGTAAATGCCAAATCGTCTAAAACATCTACCAAATCTCTTCTAATATATCCACTATCATCAATACTGCCCACTAAAAAGTCAGTAATAATTTCATCTTCTTCTGTTAATCGAACTGTATTTATTTGACTCTTTAAGTGTTGCGTAAAAGAAGTTCCAGCCGCATAGGGAATCTGTTTTTCCTCATCGTCAGCGGAGTAATTATTAGCCTGTGTTTTATAATTTGGAATTTCATCATCACTTAAATAATCATCGATGTTTATATCTTCTGTATCTATATTTTCATTTTCATCAGAATCATATTCATTCTCAAGTAAATTATCAAAATCATCTTCATTTTCTTTACCACTTTCTAAAGCTGGATTTTCTTCTAATTCTTGCTTTAAACGTTGCTCAAATGCTTGCGTAGGCAATTGAATCATCTTCATCAACTGAATTTGTTGAGGAGATAATTTTTGCAATAATTTAAAATTTAAACTCTGTTTAAGCATAAACTAAACAATAATTATTTTTGATAAAAATACAAAAAATAGCGGATAGTAATTACCTGATTTTTTGAAAATTATGAATTAAAATTCTGCGTTTTGAGGTGTTCGTGGATAAGGAATTACATCTCTTATATTTCCCATTCCAGTTGTAAATTGAACTAAACGTTCAAAACCTAATCCAAATCCACTGTGTACAGCTGTACCAAATTTACGCGTATCTATATACCACCATAATTCTTCAGCGTCAATATTTAGGTCTTTAATTTTTTGTTGTAAAACATCTAAACGTTCTTCTCTTTGGCTACCTCCTACAATTTCTCCAATTCCAGGAAATAAAACATCCATTGCTCTTACTGTTTTCCCATCATCGTTTAAACGCATATAAAATGCTTTTATATTTGCTGGATAATCAAACAAAATTACTGGACATTTAAAGTGTTTTTCAACTAAAAAACGTTCATGTTCACTTTGAAGATCTGCTCCCCACTCGTTAATTGGGTATTGGAATTTTTTCTTTTTGTTGGGTTTGCAATTTCTTAATATATCAATAGCTTCTGTATAGCTAACACGTTTAAAATTATTTTCAACTACAAAATTTAATTTTTCTAATAGTGGCATTTCATTGCGCTCTATTGTTGGCTTCGTTTTGTCTTCTTGAGTTAACCTATTATCTAAGAAAGCCAAGTCATCTTTACAATTTTCTAAAACATAGGATACTACAGATTTTATAAAATCTTCTGCTAGATCCATGTTGTCATCTAAATTGTTAAATGCAACCTCAGGTTCAATCATCCAAAATTCAGATAAATGGCGTGTTGTATTTGAATTTTCTGCTCTAAATGTAGGCCCAAAAGTATATACTTTTCCTAAAGCCATTGCATAAGTTTCGGCTTCTAATTGCCCGGATACGGTTAGGTTTGTAATCTTCCCAAAAAAGTCTTTAGATCGATCAATAGTACCGTCTTCACTTTTTGGAGGGTTTTCAGCATTTAAGGTTGTTACATTGAACATTTCACCAGCACCTTCTGCATCAGATCCTGTAATGATTGGTGCATGAAAGTTATAAAAACCATTGTCTATAAAATATTTATGAACAGCAAAAGATAGAGATGATCGTACACGCATAACTGCGCTAAACGTGTTTGTTCTAATACGTAAATGAGCATTTTCTCTTAAAAACTCAAAGCTGTGCTTTTTAGGTTGTATAGGATATTCTTCAGGATTAGAATCTCCTAAAATTTCAATTTCTGAAACTTTAACTTCAACATTTTGCCCTTTTCCTTGGCTCTCAATTAGAGTTCCTTTTATTGAAACAGCTGCACCAGTAGTAATACGCTTTAAAAGAGTTTCATCTGTATTTTCAAAATCAACAACACATTGAATATTATTTATTGTTGACCCATCATTTAAAGCAACAAAACGATTTGCTCTAAATGTTCTAACCCAACCTTTTAAAGTTACTTCTTGTAAATATTTATCTGAATTTAAAAGTTCAGAGACACTACTTCTTATCATATTCAAAATTTTAATAATTGCAAAGATACATGAACAATTGATATTTGACAATTGATAATTAAGAATCAATAAGGTGTGAAATACACGGATTATTTATCTTTAGTATCATCTTCACTTGTTAAAATATCAACGGTAGGCTCTTTAAATGTTTTTTTGTTTGCTATTTTCTTTTCTAATGAAAGCAATAATGAAGGTAATAATAATAAGTTAGAAACCATTGCAAAAAGCAATGTCACAGAAACCAAACCTCCCAAAGCAATTGTACCTCCAAAACTTGAAATTGTAAATACTAAAAATCCAAAAAATAACACAATGGAAGTATAGAACATACTTACTCCTGTTTCACGAAGTGCAGCGTATACAGATTGTTTAATTCTCCAATTATTAGCTTTTAATTCTTGACGATACTTGGCTAAAAAATGAATGGTGTCATCAACTGAAATACCAAAAGCAATACTAAACACCAAAATAGTTGAAGGCTTTATAGGGATTCCTAAATACCCCATTAATCCGGCTGTTATTAGTAACGGAAAAATATTTGGTATTAATGAGATGATGATCATTCTAAACGAACGAAATAGAAACGCCATAAAAATACCAATTAACAAAATAGCCAAAGAAAGAGAAATGACTAGGTTGTTAACTAAAAAATTAGTTCCTTTTAAAAAGACCAAGGCCTTACCAGTCAGAGTAACTGAGTACTTTTCTTTTGGAAACTCTTTATCTATTTTCTGTTGAATTCGCTCCTCAATTAGTTTCATTTTATTGGTGCCAATATCTTTCATGAAAGTTGTGATACGAGCATATCTACCAGTAGAATCAACAAAATTACTTAACAAATTTGCATTGGAAGTTGAGTTTTTTGTATATGATAAAATCCAGTTCTTTTCTTGATTTGTTGGTAGCTGATAGTATTTAGGATTTCCACCATAAAATGCCTGTTTTGAGTATTTAACAAGATTTAAAACTGAAATAGATTTTGAAAGCTGTGGAATTTCATCAATGGTTTCATCTAATTTATTCATTCGCTTTAGGGTCGCTAATTTCATAACACCCTTTTCAACTTTTGTATCAATTACAATTTCCAACGGCATTATGCCACCAAATTCTTCTTCGAAAAATACAATATCTTTAAAGAATTGTTTTCCCTTTGGCATATCTTCAATAATGCTCCCAGAAATTTTAATCATATACACCCCAATCATACTTGCAATAATAATTACTATTGTTGCAGCATAAACAGAAAAGCGATGGTTTCTAACAATAGATTCCATCCAATTAACAATAGCATCAATCCATTTGCGCTCAAGATGTTTTAAATGTTTTTCTTTAGGTAATGGCATAAAACTATACATTATCGGTATAATTAATAATGCCAATATAAAAATCCCTAAAATATTGATGGAAGCAATGATACCAAACTCTTGTAACAATTGACTTTTGGTGAAGATAAATGTTGCAAAACCTGAAGCTGTTGTTACATTGGTCATTAAAGTGGCATTCCCAACTTTTGAAATAACTCGCTGTAATGACTTAGCTTGGTTTCCGTGTTTTTTTACTTCTTGTTGGTATTTATTAATTAAAAAGATAGCATTAGGAACTCCAATAACAATAATTAATGGAGGGATTAAGGCCATTAAAACTGAAATTTCGTATCTAAACAAACCAATAAATCCAAAAGCCCAAACAACCCCAATACTTACCACTAACAGCGTAATAAAAGTAGCTCTAAAAGAACGGAAGAAGAAGAAGAAAATTAATGCGGTGACCCCTAGTGCTAAACCAACAAAAAGTCCAATTTCATCAATAATGTTCTGAGCATTCATGGTACGTATGTAAGGCATACCAGAAACTCTAACATCTATATTATTATCTTTTTCAAATTGTTCAATAATAGGGTTAAAACTATCAAAAATAAAATCTTTACGAGCTGCAGTGTTTACAATATCTTTTTCTAAATAAACAACAGTTCTAATGGTTCCTGTTTTTTTGTTAAATAAAAAATTATCGAAGAATGGAAGATTTTCAAAAAGTTCATGCTTAATTTTTAAAACTTCTTCAGTAGTCTCAGGGACTTTTTTATAGAGAGGTTCAACATCAAACTTTTTAGCATTGTTATTTTTTATTAATTTTTTGATATCTCCAATGGCAACGGTAAAATCGACTTCGCTAAAGCTGTCTATTTTTTTAGATAAGTTATTCCAAGCATTAAATTTTTCAGGAGTAAATATGGTGGAGTCTTCAACGGCTAAAATTATTAAGTTTCCTTCTTCGCCAAAAAGGTCTAAAAAAGAATTATACTCAATGTTAACTTTATGATCTTCAGGTAAAAGATTAGCTTCAGTATATGAAAAACGCATGTATTGCATCTGTGAAGCTAAAAAGTAGGTGAAGGCAGCAATTAGTATTAATATAAAATACCTACCTTTTAATATTATCCTTGATACAAGAGTCCAAAAATCCATTCTAAAAATTTTCGCAAAGGTATAAAAATAGTTTGGCTTTCACAGGGGTTGTTTTTAAAATCCTAATTGTAATCTATATGTTAGTTTTAATGCTAAATTATCACTCCATTCAGGATTTTGATAAGCCCCATATCTATAAAAAGCACTTAGTCCAAATCCTTTGAATAGGCTGTTAAATTCTAAGCCACTTTCTAAATACCCTTTTTTTAAGCTTTGAAATTCCAACCCATTATGATAAGAAGAGTCAGTAATATCTCCAATTGCAGCTCTTGTAACTAAAGTTAATTGAGGTTTGAATTTAGCCGTTATTTTAAACGACTTTATTTCGTGTTTTAAATGAATAGCAAAAAATCGATCTGAGATAAATTCATTGTACCCCATAGTTTCAAAACTATTTTTACCAGCAAGTGTAATTCGTTTTCTCCAAGGATTTTTAAAAGTATAATTAGGAGTAGAATTGTATAAATGTGAAATTGGAGCATCTCCAAAAACAATTCCACCTTCAGCCAAAATATGTGTAGTTGCCTTTCTTAAACGTTTAATTTTATGAAGCACTCTAAAATTTAGTTGCGTAAAATCAAATTCGCCATCAAATACATTTTCTAAACTTTTAGTTATCTGAAATGTAAATTGTGGAAATTCATTTTTAATTTTTAATTTCCCTAAAGGTGAATTCATATACTCACTTTTAGGGTTGTATTGGATGCCTAAGCTAGCCGTGCTTAACCGATATTCAGATAGATTTTTAGTTGCTGAAATAAACTGATAGTCAAACAAAGGTTTGTAATCGCCTGAACTAATTTGAATTTTAGCTTCTAAATTTGGTTGAATATCATGTTTTAAAAATGCATTCACCGTTTTATAATTGTAAAATTTACTTACGTTTAAATTTCGGGGATTTATAGGTGAAAATGAAGTATTTTCAGCTATAAAATCTAAAGAAGCAGCTTCTTTAATGTCATTAGTAAAATTAACTCCAAACCATGTATTTGTATCTCTGTTTAGTCTAAAGGAAGTTCCAAAATTATACTTAAAATCGGCATCTTTAGTCCCATAAGCAACATAAGATTCTATTTTGTATTTGGGTGAAAAATTACTATTTGTTTCACCTCCAAAGCCAATTCTTAATCCTTCATAATTATTTAAATTAATAATTTTACCAAGATTTAGATTAACATATTTTGTAGGGTAGTAGCCTTTTAAAATATTACGCGCCAAGTTTATTTTTTTTTCTACACCTTCTTCTTTTGCTAAACTATCTAAAACCAAGTAGGCTTTTTTACCACGTCTAGTTAATGAATCTGTTCGGTATTGATCCCAAAATGTTTTATCTTTTTTGTGGGCATCATCATTAAATTGCATGGTTGAAGCTGAACTTTTAACAACTACAGGAATGTTAATTTTAATATTTGAATTCACAGATTTTGAAATGAAATAAGTGACATCACCAGGATTGTTTTTACGAGTGTTAACAATAGAATCATTTTTTTTGCTATTGTTAAATTTTATGGTACCACCAAATAAAGAAATATTCTCATTAGTATCCCCTTTTTTAAGTACAATATTCATGTTTTCAGGAAACCATATAGCATACTTATCAATGTAATTGTAATTTTGAATTGCTTTCACATTTACAATACCTTTCAGTTCAGCGATAGCTTTTGTAATGGCATAACTTTGGGTATCAATGTACAACACTCCTTCAATTCCTAAAACCTCTTTTTTTTCTTTTGGTTTAAAATAGATGAGAATAGATTTTCCACTTTGAGTTGCTGCCGTATCTAATATTTTGTAGTTGTAGTGTTTTAAAGCATTATTGGCGAT
>JQIA01000592.1_pt1 | contig 18835 bp, 17 predicted proteins | sample 811431 | NCBI WGS metagenome assembly JQIA01 (sample SAMN02998118, study PRJNA258478) | marine sediment metagenome | biome: marine; feature: seafloor; material: sediment; isolation source: oil-polluted sediment collected from 3 locations (0.5 km, 0.7 km and 0.9 km)... | place: USA: Gulf of Mexico ...
TGGTATTGAATACAAAGGTGAACAGAAAAAGCACCAGTGCGGCCAGAAACAACACCCTGTAATGGGTGCTACCCACTTCAGACTCCGGCATCTCTACTGCGATATTGGCCGCCATGGTTCGCATCCCCTCAAAAATATTCCAGTCCATGATCGGAGTATTCCCCGTTGCCATTAAAACGATCATGGTTTCACCCACAGCACGCCCGAAACCGATCATAATCGCTGAAAATATGCCAGGACTGGCGGTCAGAATGACCACCCGTGTCAATGTCTGCCACTGAGTCGCACCCAGTGCCAGTGAACCGTTAGTCAGGTGTTTTGGAACACTGAAAATAGCATCTTCAGTAATGGAAAAGATTGTGGGGATGATAGCAAAGCCCATGGCCAAGCCAACCACCAGAGAGTTTCTCTGATCAAAATTGACGCCAGCCACGCTGCTCAGCCAGTGGCGTATATCTCCACCAAAAAATACCTGCTCGGTAACGCCACTCAAGCTAATTGATATCCAGCCTACCAGCATGATTAGTGGAATCAGCAGTGCTACCTGGGACCCTTCCGGTAGCCAATTGCGTAATGACCTGGGCAGGTGAAACCAGGCAAAAGAGAGTGCCAGTATGGCGACCGGGGTGATGATGAGCAGGCAGAATATCCCCGGCAGATTCATCTCTACAAAAGGCGCCAGCCAAAGGCCTGCCAAAAACCCCAAAATCACAGTGGGCAGGGCTTCCATCAACTCGATCAGGGGTTTGACTTTACGCCGCATGCCTGGGGCCATAAAGTAGGCGGTGAATATTGCGCCGCATATCGCTAGCGGGGTTGCTAGAAGCATCGCATAAAATGCCGCCTTGATCGTGCCAAAGGCCAACGGCATCAGGCTTAATTTCGGTTCAAAATCATTGCTGGCTGCAGAAGATTGCCAGATGTATTCGGGCTTCTCATAACTTTCATACCAGACCTTCTCCCATAGTACTGACCAGGAGACCTCCGGGTGCTCATTGTCCAGATCCCAAACCTGCATTCGCCCCGCTTCATTTTCCAGCAACAGAGCGTTTGAACGCGGAGCAAGACTGGCGTGCGAGATGGCAGCCTCACTGACCTTTTCTCTGAGCAGGTCTCGAGAGGCCGTTGTATGGAACAGACCGAGTTCACCAGAGCCGTTGAGCGTAACAAACCCCTTACGCCGATGTTCAGCCACGATATGTCTGACATCACTGGCCCCTGAATCAAAACTTCTTATTTTTTGGAGTGACCAGTTGTTGGCCTCACCCCGCACTAAAAACCACTGACTGACCCTATCCTGATCATCACCCATCAGCAGGGATAGCTCACCGAGCAGAAACTCCATCTCTATAACTCTGGCCTGGGTACCAAGCTCAACCAAGCTATGTTTCTCTGGTAATCCATCATAAGCCAGGCGATAGATATGGAGTTGATTTTGTTCTGTTAAAACATAGAACCACTCCTGACCAGAATCGATAGCCAATGCTGTAACTTCACCAGTGGGCTGAGCTATTGCCAGTTCTTCACGCTCGAGCGTGAGCTCTTCAGATAAAAAACTGGTTATCTTGCTAAACCGGGTCAGTAAAACTTTTCCAGCCTGCGTCACCGCACCCACCAGCAGCGCCTCCTCCTGATCACGAATCACCACCTTTTTCAAAGGCTGGGCCGACTGAGCAATAATCAGCGCTTTATGGCCAAAGGGATACTCGATGTGTGGAGTAATTAGGCGTTGATCTTTGGGCCAGGAGATCTGGTATTGGTGTTTAGCCAGTATTGCCTGCCCGTTATCTAGCCCTAGTGCGAACATTCGGGTCGATGGCGTGTCACTAGCACTGGATGTAATGCTAGTGTTTTCTGGCAGGATCAGTTCCTTCAGATCTAGCAGCGCACCATCCTCTGTATTGAAAAAAACGGCCTTGCCCTGGTCAGTCAGGCGCAGCCCGATCTCGGTCTGCTCCTCTATAGAGACAAATAACGACTCTCCGGACTCCAAAGAGGGCACCGCAAATTCACTTCGTTGCGCTATTGATGCGCCGCGTAGCATGGGAATAACTTCGGAGAGCAGGTAAACAAAGATCAGCAGGATCGCCACAATAACACTGATCCCACCCAGGCCGATGGTAAAGCGTGCGGTTTTATCCTTAAACCGTCTTATTTTGCGTCTTCGTACATATTGCTTGTCATCAAAGTTGATGCGTGCGCCTGGCGGTGTACACTCGGTCATTTTTTATCCTGAACAATAGACAGGTGCCTGAGTCAGGCACCCGTTATTCTGACTAGCTGCAATGGCCACTTCGCGGCAGCATAACAGACAAGATCAATTCTAAGGCTGGCAATCTCCCGGACTATTTTAAGCCCAGCTTGCCGAGCGTTTTCTCAACAACAACGGCGGGTAGCGGTATATATCCATCCTTAACGACTACCTCCTGCCCCTGACGAGACAGCACCAGCTTAAGAAACTCACGCTCCATAGGCGACAATTTCTTATTGGGGGCCTTGTTGACGTAGACGTATAGAAAACGGGACAGGGGGTAGGCACCCGTTACCGCATTATCGGATGTTGCCGCAACATAGTGTGTACTATTTTTTTTTGCCAACGGCACAGCCCTCACACTGGAGGTTTTATAACCGATGCCGGAATATCCAATACCATTAATAGAGGCGCTGACAGACTGTACTACTGAAGCTGAGCCGGGCTGTTCATTAACACTGCTTTTGTAATCACCCTTGCACAGTGCCGTCTTTTTAAAATATCCGTAGGTCCCGGACACGGAGTTACGGCCATAGCGCTGTATACTGCGATTTTTCCAGGCACCGCTCATGCTCAGATTGCCCCAGGAATTCACATCTTGTTCAGCTCCGCATTTACGAGTTGAGGAAAAAATCGCATCCACCTGCTGTATGCTCATCCCTTTGATGGGATTATCCTTATGGACATAAACAGCAAGGGCATCAATGGCAACAGGAACCGCTGTTGGTTCATAACCAAATTTTTTCTCAAACGCCTCAATCTCTTTATCTTTCATCTTGCGGCTCATGGGGCCAAAATTTGAAGTTCCCTCCGTCAATGCTGGTGGAGCGGTAGATGAACCAGCAGCCTGTACCTGAATATTGATATTGGGGTACAAGCTTTTAAATTCTTCTGTCCACAGGGTCATCAGGTTTGCCAGCGTATCTGAGCCAACCGATGACAGATTGCCAGAAACACCGCTTGTCTTGCTATAATCTTCAATAGCTACATCCACCTTTGCTGCTGCAATAGCGGATCCAGCTACTATTGTCAGTGGGAGGGCCAGACTTAAAGTACGTAATCGTGTTTTTAGCTGGATTAACATGACAGAACTCCGTATTAATTCGGTGATAAAAGCATCACTAGCGCCACTTTAAGCCGGCTTTGTTACAACAATATGACAATGCACCCCCCCTCAACCCAGATTATTCAATCCTGCCAGCAGAGGTCTGGATTAAAAATTATTATTGCTTGTCATATAACTGCAACATTTCAAACTTAACATAGGCCAGGTCTTAATTAATCAACGCAAAAATCCTTACGATTGAGGAAACACCATGAAAGTGAAGCTAATACCACTGGCCATTGCTTGCGCACTTGCTGCACAGGCGCAAGCAGGCACCGTTACCAGTAGTGGCGCAGACATTATCATCAATACCAAAAGTGGTTTTGAAGTAAAAACTGTTGATGGCGATTATAAGTTCAAGATTGGCGGGCGTATTCAGCTGGATTACAACAGTTATGATGGCGTTATGAACAAAGTAGAGGGCGAAACAGGAAACGACCTTTTTTTCCGCCGGGCTCGGATCGAGATGGAGGGAAAAATCAAAGATTGGGGCTATCTGTTTTCCTATAATTTGACTCATAGCGGCTCTATCGATCAGCTGCATACCACTTATTTAGGTTGGGGCAAAACGGCCCACCTGACTTTTGGGGAACAGAAAGAGAGCTTTGGCCTGGAAAAATCCGGTAGTTCAAAATGGATCACTGCAATTGAGCGCTCACTCCCTACCAGCGCCTTTGATACAGGCAATACACTGGGTATTAAACTGCACGGGGCAACCGATCTCTTGACTTATAGCCTGGGGGTTTCCAAGTCAACTATTGATGACGATGATAACTCTCTCGATACAGCTATCACGGGACGTTTCGTTATTCGCCCGATTAACACAGATGATACCCTGGTGCACCTGGGAGCAGGTTACACCCGACGTGATGGTGAATTTGACGAGATTGGCGCACGCTTGGGCGTTCGCGGTGGCGATAATAAAACCGCCAATAAGGTTACAGCTGAATATAATACTAACCTAATGGGTGACCAGATGGATGCGTGGAACCTTGAAGCTGCAGCTAACCTGGGTTCTGTCCACCTGATGGCAGAATATTTTGATGGCGCGGTCAGCGGTGAGCCTGGCGCACCCGATCTGGCCGCCGATGGATACTATGTGCAAGCGGGCTGGATTGTAACTGGTGAACAACGCAAGTATAAAAACAAGATCGCAGCTTTTGACAAGGTCAAGCCTAAAGGTGCCAATGGCGCATGGGAGGTTTTTGCCCGTTACGACTCGCTAGACGTAACCCAAAGCAATAATAGCCCACTGGTCAAATTAACCGCTGAGGAAGCGGAAACCGTGACCCTGGGTGTTAACTGGTATATGAACTCCGCAGTGAAGACCGCTCTGAACTATGTGCACGCTGAAACCGATACCCCGATTAACGGTGAGGACGATGGCGATGCCTTGACAGCTCGCTTGCAGATCGCTTTTTAATTGGTTATGTAAGCGTTAGATATCAATACTCCACCGTTACCAGGGCGACCGTGGAGTATTTTCAGACTGGCCTACTAGCACTTCGCTCCGGTTAAGCCTTATCGACTTTAAAACCATACTCAGCGGCCTTCCCAGGATCCTTTTCCACCACCTGTTTGGCCAGATCAAAAATCACTCTGGCCTGCTTCCAGGTCGCGTCATCCTGCATTTTTCCATCAATCATCACTGCACCGGAACCATCAGGCATCCCCTCAAGAATCCGCCGGGCAAACAGCACCTCACTGGGGTCTGGTGAAAATACATTTTTGGCAATTTCAATCTGTTTTGGATGCAGTGACCAGGCACCCACGCAACCCAAAAGAAAGGAGTTCCGGAACTGGGCGCGGCAGCCATCATCGTCCGAAAAATCACCGAAGGGACCATAGAACGGTTTAATAGCGTTGGCTGAGCAGGCATCGATCATTTTTGCCAGGGTGTAGTGCCAGGGGTCTTGTTGAGCAAAACTGCGCAGATCAACACCGGGCTGCTCATCGCCCAACATACCGTAAAATGGATGGCCACCACCAACACGGGTTGTCTTCATACCTCGCGACGCCGCCAAATCAGCAGGCCCCAGGCTCATGCCATGCATCCGTGGGCTGGCCCCGGCAATAGCCTCAACATTTTTCACGCCTTCAGCCGTTTCAAGCAGAGCATGAATTAAAACAGGTTTTTGAATCCGGTGTTTTGCTTCCAGCTGCGCCAAAAGCTGATCCAGATAATGAATATCCCAGGGGCCATCAACCATCGGCAGCATCATCACATCGAGCTTATCGCCGATCGCTGCCATCAGCTGGGTGATATCATCAAGAACCCATGGGGACTTTAGAGAGTTGATGCGCACCCAAAAACCAGTAGCTCCAAAATCATTACTCTGGCCCACAGAAATCAATCCCGCTCTGGCCGCTTCTTTGGCGTCAGAGGGGATTGCATCCTCAAGATTCCCCAGCAACACATCGACCTGGCTGATCATCTGGGGCACACGAGCACACATTTTTTCCAGGTGTGGAGGAAAGAAATGGATCATCCGCTCCAGCCTTACAGGCAGCTCCAGATGGGGTTCAGGTGCACCGATCGCAATAGGCTTAAAGAAATTTCTTGGCGTTCTTTTCTGCATGATCAACTCTCGCGCAAAGGTCTCAGCGTGATTTTAAACATTCAGTGCAATAGCCTCGGCAAGAGCCACTATGCGCTGGGCATCTTGTACATGCAGGTTTTCAATCAGTTTGCCATCAACCACAACGACGCCTTTGCCCTCCGCAAGTGCCTGGGCATGAGCCACAATAATGCGTTGGGAAAATTCTATGTCGGCTTCACTGGGGGCGAAAACCCGGTTGGCAGCCTCCAGCTGTTTGGGGTGGATAAGGGTCTTGCCATCAAAGCCCATCTCCAGGCCCTGCACACAAGACTGAGCAAAACCATCGGCATCAGCCAGATCCAGATAAACACCATCCACAATTAGCAAGCCATAAGCTCTGGCCGCCAACACGCACAGATTCAAGCTGGTAATCACCGGCAGGCGAAGTGTCGTATGGTGGGCATGCAGGTCCTTCACCAGATCAGAGGTCCCCATCACAAAGGCCCCCATGCGCGGGGTTGATGCGGCAATCTCCTGAGCTTGCAAAATGCCCAGAGGGGTTTCCATCATCACCCAGATAGACGTTTTTTCAGATAAACCTGCAGATTCAAGAATAGCCAGCGCTGCATGCACATCAGCGGCGCTGTTGACCTTAGGTAGCAGGATTGAATCAGGGTTAGCCTTGGCTGCAGCTTTCAAGTCATCTTCGCCCCAGGAGGTATCAAGCCCATTGACTCGAATACAGATCGCTTTTCTTCCATACTGGCCATCATTGGCGTCCTGAGCGGCCTGGGTAACTAACGCTCTTGCTTCAGCTTTCATCTCCGGCGAAACGGAATCTTCCAAGTCAAAGATCAGAACATCGGCCGCTAATGTTTTGGCCTTCTCCAAGGCTCTGGGATTGGATCCTGGCATATAGAGTACAGAGCGGTGTGGTCGAACGATGATAGTCATTAAAGCCTCCTGATAATATTATTAGATTTTTGTATTAGCCCGAATATTTCATGAATTATCAGAGCTAATGTTATTTAGCACTCACGTATCATTAAAAACTGGGTTCAACCGATCATTGAACCCAGCAAACTTTTGCCCTACCTAAAAACAGAGTTCGCCCCCGAACAAAACTCTCACGATAACGGCTATTAGAGTTCTAACAGCCGGCTGGCAATGACATTAGCCTGAATTTCTGCAGCACCTTCAAAGATGCTTAGCACTCTTGCGTCGCAGAGAATTCGGCTGATCTTGTACTCCTGTGCATAGCCATTACCCCCGTGAATCTGCAGCGCATTGTCAGCTGCAGCCCATGCCGCACGGGCACCCAACAGCTTGGCCATACCCGCTTCCAGATCACAGCGGTGACCAGAGTCCTTGCGCCTTGCCGAAAAATAGGTCAACTGCCTAGCCATCATCAATTCAGCCGCACCCAGTGCAATTTTCGAATAGACACGAGGAAAGTTAACCAGAGCCTTACCAAACTGATGACGCTCTTTGGCATAAGCCAAACCCTGCTCCAACGCACTCTGACCAACACCAACGGCACGCGCAGCCGTCTGGATACGGGCGCTTTCAAAGGTAACCATCAGTTGCCTGAACCCTTGGCCCTCCTCAAGACCCAGCAGATTTTCCGCTTTCACTTCAAAGCCATCAAAGCCTATCTCATACTCCTTCATACCGCGGTATCCCAACACCTCAATCTCTCCGCCATTCATGCCTTGCGCTTGGAATGGGGTTTCATCATCACCACGGGGTTTTTCCGCCAGCAACATGGAGAGCCCGCGATAGTTGTCTGTATCAGGATCTGTGCGCACCAACAGGGTCATCAGATCTGCACGGGCCGCATGGGTTATCCAGGTTTTATTACCATAAACTTTGTAGACCTCACCCTCTTTAACGGCGCGAGTGCGCAGTGAACCCAAATCAGATCCGGTATTGGGTTCAGTAAAAACAGCTGTTGGAATAATTTCACCGGCAATCATACCGGGTAAAAACTTTTTCTTCTGCTGCTCCGTACCGCCTATCAGCAGTAGCTCTCCAGCTATTTCACAACGGGTCGCCAGTGATCCAACACCAACATAACCACGACAAAGCTCTTCAGAAACCAGGCACATAGCTAGCTTACCAACACCGCTACCTCCATATTCTTCAGGGACCGTCAAACCAAACACCCCCATATCGGCCATCTCTTTGATCAACTCCAGCGGAATAAAATCGTTATTCAAATGCCATTGGTGAGCATCATCAGCGAACGTGTCGGCAAAACGACGAAACTGATCACGAATCATGGTATGGGTTTCATCCAGACCCAGCTGGCCGAAGCTGCCGCTATCGGCGTCGATCAGTTCAACAATACGCTTGCGGTTAGCATCATTATTTCCTTCGCAAATCAGTATCGCAACTTCTGGAATAGCCTGGAATTCAACGCCTTGCGCTGCATCCAAGTAGAGATCAGTCAGGCGCACATACTCGCCCTGTGACATATAAATGCCTCCAGCGATTTGCGCCAAATAATCGCCAAAACCCACACAAGCCAGCGCCTGCTCCAGCTCTCCAAATTTGCCTGCAGCATCGAGATCCTTCATCCAGCCCAATGTTTCTCGCAGGGTTTCTGCATAGGTGGCATACCAGGCGAAACCGTGAGCAGCATACTGCTCCTGTTCAAGTTTCAGTTTATTTAATTTACCATCGAAAAACACTTTGGCCGCAACAGCTTGCTTGGCTTTATGCACAAGCCCAGAGGCCGCCTTTACCGCCACCTCGCAATGTTCAATTAATACCTGAGGGTTAGATAAGTTGTTACTCATAAAACATAATCCATCGATGCGGTGGGCTCTTTGCGTAAGGGCTATCTTACCCCCACACTGAGTTCTCCAAGGTTAAAGGTCTTACAGTTAATACTATTAGCAATGATGTGCAAGGACTGTGCCGGAGTCGGCCAGACTTAGCAACAACATTTTATTGAAACCACAGATCGTCCGGATGACTAGGCTTGACACCCTAAAGGCCCTAGCCGCTCTTTAATGGCATTTTTCTTCAGAAAAAGTTGGGTATGAGCGCCACAAGCCTGATGACAAAGCCACGCCAGGTCATCCGGGGTGTCGATATCATTAAGCAACGAAGGACAGTGTATCTTGCGTGCGGGTAATCCTCTGATACTCGCCGCCTGCAGGTGTTTTTCTGCACTGTTTTCACCATAAAGAAAAGGGATGGCGTTGGGTGGGCTAACCAGCAGCGCATTGGTACCGCCGTCACGCTGCGCTGCACAAAGACTCACGCCGCCCCGGTGCAGAGAGATAAGCGCGGCGATATCACTGGGGCTCAGCAGGGGGATGTCATTAGGCAGCACCAGCATCAACTCAAAGGCTTGTGTCTTGGCCTTGCTGGCCAGACATTCAAGATTCTCAAGCAGGGTTTTTTGTGGGTCTTCCTGCCACACCTGCACCCCTTGTTGTTGCGATATGCCAGCTAACTCCTTGTCCTGTGCCAGTATTACAAGCTGTGATATAAGCGCAACACGCTTCAAGGCATCAAGCACATCTCGGATCATCGCCATGGATAACCCAGCCCGCTCATGTGCGTTCAGAACCCCTCCCAGCCGACTTTTGCTCTGCGCTGTATTTTTAGCCAAAAGAACAGCCAACACTTTTTTGCTGCAGCTCATCTCAACCCAACTCAGCCGCAAATTTCAGAACCCTGTGCGCCAGAGAAACTTTGTCCTCCAGACAGGTCATCACCGTGGGACAAAGCAAAACTTTAATGCCCAGCTCAGCCACTTTCTGCATGTGGGCGCTATCGCGCTCATCCATTATAAATCCGTCCAACAGCGAACCATAATGTTGCGCAACCGTCAGAGGGGTTACCTCCAGATTCAACTCCGACATAATTTTGGCCGACGGTCCTTTAAGAGCCCTGCCCTCCACAATGGGGGATACCGCAATGACTGGCGCACTACTTTGTTCGATGGCAGCTCGAATATCCCTGATCGCCAGAATCGGGTCAATACTCAGGTAGGGGTTTGAAGGTGCGATAACGATAGCGGTAAGATTTTGAGCTTTCAATAACGCCAGAGCTTGCTCCGAAGCCTGCGCGTTATCGGCACCCTTCATGCGAAAACCCGATACCACCGGAGAGCAGCGTTGGCGGACAAAATAATCCTGGAAGTCGAGCCAGGTTTTAGCGGTTCTTACCTGGGTTCGTAAAGGATCATCTGTCGCTGGAAAAATAGCTGCCGATATACCCAGTGCGCCACACAAAGCTGAGGTGACCTCAGTCAGCCTTTCACCAGCGGCCAGACGCCGAGTACGCTCAATATGAACGGCCAGATCCCGGTCACCCAGCCGGAACCAGGTTTCCCCCCCTAGCTGTTCAAGCGCTGTTAAAAACTGCCAGCTTTCCTCTTTACAGCCCCAGCCGGTTTCCGGATTCACCAGCCCAGATAAGCTATACATCAGCGTATCAAGATCAGGGGATATCGACAGCCCAAGATGGGTAAAATCATCACCCACATTGGCAATAATCCCGAGCGCATCGCCCCTCACCAACCGACTGAGGCCAAGCGCCAGTTTGGCGCCACCGACACCGCCTGACAGCACTGCCAGACGTGATCTCCTCCGGTTAGTTGCCATCACGAAACAGGTCACTCTCAGCGGGTCTTAACAGATCTGTTGCGCTGTTGTGCTCCGCCATCCAGGCACAAGCTCCCCTGATTAACACCAGCGGTCGTCCCTCTGAGGCCTCACCCATCAGCAACTGAGCTGCACAAACCAGCATATCGGCCACAGCGGTTTCACTGACCTTTAACTCACGGCCGAAAAGATCCGTTTCTCCCCGCAGATCATTAAGAGCGATCACCCCGGCACAACCCAGAGCCAAACCGACCGTCCCCAGACGCCACGGGCGACCTACGCTATCGGAAATAATAACACCCAGGTTAATCTCAAATTCAGATTCTAACTGTCGACGAAGCTCCTCGGCTGTACCGTCAGGGTCTATGGGCAACAGCAGCGCAGTACCCTCTTCAACGTTGGATTGATCTATACCCGCATTAGCTGCAACATGCCCCAACCGATGAACGACTATGATAACTCCAGGCGCTGTTTTTATCACATCGGTTGATTCACGCAGTATCAGCTCAACTAACTGCGGGGCTTTGCCTATCTTCTCCGCGAGCAGGAGTGCTTTCTGCGAAGGCTGAACATCGCAGAGCCTGACCTGTTGCCCCTGAGCCTTAGAGATGATTTTCTGGGCAATCACTAGCACATCCCCAGCTTCAGGGAGCAATCGCGCCTTGATGAGTGCCTGCGAAACCATCTCCCCCAAGTCATCCCCTGCCCCTATCAGCGGTAGGCCAGGTACGGCATATATTGTTATTTTTTCAGGAAGCACAGCTATTTTAATCTCTCCTGCAGCATAATGTTTTACCGCCATGGTACATTACCGGGTGGTGGCAAATCGCATCCTTATTGTAAACGATCATCATACAACAGGTGACATGATCAGTTCACGGCTACTGTTTGCTTTTCAACGATGCAACAAATACAGCACAAGAGATAGACGCGTGACGGCGGTTTGTATTAGAATCCGCATTTCCCTTGATCGTAGGCCAGCGGAATGACCGTATAGATCCTTCCTGGGCTTTGTTTTACAAGGAAATGTATATTGCTGGCCATCAAAAATGCACCAGTTCCCTAGGGTGCGCGGCATATGAAATATACCTCCCAATCAAGAAGCGGCACCGCGCCGCGTAATGACAACCACTCCTGGCTTTAAATTTTAAATATGACCAACGAAAAAATTAAGCTCTACCTGGAAACTCTTGGTATAAAAAATATCGCTGAAATCAGCTATAACCCGAGCTATGACCAGCTCTATCAGGATGAGTGCATGCCTGACCTTGAAGGTTTTGAAAAGGGTTATCTGTCTGACCTAGGCGCGGTCAATGTCTTTACGGGCGAATACACAGGCCGCTCTCCAAAGGACAAATATATTGTTATGGACGATACCACCAAAGATACACTCTGGTGGAACGGCAACGGTACCGTCAACGACAACAAGCCTATTACGCCCGAAGTATGGGGCGAACTAAAGCAAACCGTAGCCGCAGGGCTGTCCGGCAGCAAGCTATATGTGGTGGATGGGTTTATCGGTGCCAATATGGACACCTGCATGCGAGTCCGCTTTATCATGGAGGTGGCCTGGCAGGCACATTTTGTAACAAACATGTTTATCCGCCCATCTCAGGATCAGCTTAAAGATTTCGAACCCGATTTCGTGGTTATCAACGCATCAAAAACCTCCAATCCTGATTGGCAGCGCCAAGGCATGAATTCTGAAACATTTGTGGCCTTTAATCTAACCGAAAACATGCAGCTGATTGGTGGCACCTGGTATGGTGGAGAGATGAAAAAGGGTATGTTCTCAGTTATGAACTACCTACTACCACTCAAGGGTATCGCCTCGATGCACTGCTCCGCTAATGTCGGCAAGCATGACGATGTCGCCGTCTTTTTTGGGCTTTCCGGCACAGGCAAAACCACATTGTCTGCTGACCCGAAACGTGCCCTGATAGGTGATGACGAACATGGTTGGGATGACGACGGTATCTTCAACTTTGAAGGTGGCTGTTACGCCAAAACAATCGATCTGGACCCAAAAAAGGAACCGGATATTTATGCCGCTATCAGGCGTGATGCCCTGCTGGAAAATGTCACCATCGGCGACAACGGCAAACTAGATTTTTCAGATGCTTCGCGCACCCAGAACACCCGGGTGTCCTACCCTATCTATCATATTGATAATATTATAAAGCCTATTTCAAAGGCGGGGCATGCTAAGAAAGTGATTTTCCTGACAGCAGATGCCTTTGGCGTGCTGCCTCCTGTATCGAAACTGACCGACGAACAAACCCAGTATCACTTTTTATCAGGATTTACGGCCAAGGTAGCCGGCACTGAACGTGGCGTCACAGAACCTACACCGACATTTTCTTCCTGCTTCGGCCAGGCATTTCTGTTGCTGCACCCCACCCAGTATGCTGAAGTTTTACTCAAACATATGGACGCTGTAGGTGCTACAGGTTATCTGGTTAACACCGGCTGGAATGGCAGCGGAAAACGCATTCCGCTTAAAGAGACACGCGCCATTATTGACGCCATTCTCAGCGGGGCCATTGAGGAGTTGCCAACCAAGAACCTGCCCGTGTTCAACCTGGCCTTCCCCACAGATCTACCAAAGGTGAGCTCAGTGCTTCTCGATCCTCGCAATAGCTATGATAATCCGGATGAATGGCTGGAAAGAACAAACCGGCTGGCCAATCTGTTTATCGGAAACTTTGACCGCTTCACTGACACAGAGCGCGGCAAAGCGTTGGTCGCAGCAGGGCCACAACTACTATAGATGTCACAATCAACAATCATTATAGAGTACAGGGCAGCGCACCAGAAGCCGGGCAATTAGTAATTTGAGGCGGATTTTCTTGTCATATAGCCCGGTTATTTCATGAAATGACCGGGCCAAGTCATGAGGCTGGCCCCTTCGGCAAAAATGATCGGAAAATCAAGCCAGGTGACTGCTTCGCAACAATAGCGCTTATTATCCGGCAGATCCGTTATACAGATAAAATTCTAGGTGTGTTCCAGTGGATTGGTTTTGAACAGCAACTGGGAAAACTGGCCTGCTGAAATAATACTCCCTGATAGCTATCACAACCCTCTTTACTGAGCATTTCCAGCTGCCCTTTGGTTTCAACTCCCCCCGCAACAACTGCCATATAAGTACTCATAGTTATTGGAAATTATCACAAAATCGATTTACAATCTGGCTTGAATAATGCCTGGCGGACTATATTTGGTCCTGATCTTGGATAGTTACCCATAAAACCTGGGGGCAACTGTGATGTTTAAGCCAGAAAAACAGCTCTTTATTTTACCAATTTATTTATGTGTGGCCGTTTTTTCTGGATGTAGCAAAGATATTCATAGTCACCCCGATACCACCACAGGTAAGGATCTATTCGAATACCACTGCTCGGGGTGCCACAAAAATGCTGGAGAAGGGAGTTTTCTAAAAGGTGTCCCGGCTAATAACCATACGGCGCTATCTGCTGACCAGATTAGCCATAAAATTAGAGTCGGTGGTGGTCATATACCCTCTTTTAAAAAAATGAGCGCCAAAGAAGCTGATAAAATATCGGCATACGTAAAAACACTTTAAACGCTCAAAACATGGAACAAAGCATTCCCCGTCTGGTCTGGCCAGACGAACATCCACCAGAGATCAAAACCATGTACTTTGGGGGTATTTAAACCCAGCATCACAAGAGAAACTTAACACCCTACTGAAAAATACTTATCCACCATAAAACCGTCTCTTTATGCCTACCTTTAATCAATGTTTTCAACCAATGAGACCCGCTTTTCTACTATTGACTCCCGCCTGTGTTGCGCTGGGAGTAGCCTGTGCCACAGCCTCCGGCGCGCCAATCCAGATTCTGGACCTGCTACTGGTTTTGTTTGGCGCAACATCAGCGCACATCAGTGTTAATATTTTTAACGAATATTTTGATTATAAAAGCGGCCTGGACAGCCATACTCGGCGCACACCCTTCAGCGGCGGCAGCGGCACCCTGCAGCAATATCCTGAACTTGCCAAGTTCACCCTCTCTACAGGAATAATCACCCTGGGTATAACAGTACTTATCGGTATTTATTTTATACTGATCCAAGGTCCAATGATCTTACCGATAGGCTTAGCTGGCCTGATACTCATCATCACCTACACCCAATGGGTAACGCGCCACCCTCTTTTATCTCTGCTATCTGCAGGCTTGGCGTTTGGTCCTTTGATGGTACTCGGAACGCATTTTGCGTTAACGGGGGAGTACGGGTTTACCGCACTCCTGGTCTCGTTTGTGCCTTTTTTTCTGGCAAACAATCTGCTGCTACTGAATCAATTCCCTGATGTGGACGCGGACAATCGTGCGGGCAGGAGAACGTTGCCAATCATGCTTGGACGGCACAAGGCCAGTATCATTTTTGGAATATTCTTGCTACTCGCCTACCTGTCAATTAGTATCAGTGTGGTGCTTCGCTACCTGCCGAGCCTGGCCGCACTGGGTTTGTTGACCGCCCTGCTGGCAGCACCTACCTTGGCGGGCGTGTATCGACATGCCGATAATATAAATAAGTTACTTCCCTATATGAGATTAAATGTGTTAATCAACATTACAACGCCACTTCTGGTTGCTGTGGGCCTTTATTGGGGATAAACCCAGGCGTACCTTAACAGATGATTAAAACCCTGCCTGAGAGCCTCTCTATACCGCTCCGCTTATGACGATTGAACTGCAGCACCTGTTAATATTATCGCTAATGGCGGCGGCTCTGGCCTACTGGTGGGATGCCTATGGTATCAAACAGATGGCACTGGGTATCGTCAAGGCACGATGTAAAAAGCTGAATCTACAACTGCTGGACGACAGCTTGGTATTGAGAAAACTGGCTTTTCGTAAAGATAACCGCAAACGGGTACGCGTCGAACGAAGATTCACCTTTGAATTTACATCAACGGGCGAAAAGCGCTATCAGGGCGTCATCATATTTCTTGGCAAATCATTGGAACACTTTGACATTGAAGCACACCGCATTTAGGCATAAATAACCAGATTTTGGCATATTAGGCTTATTTACGCCACCCAACGGCTTGAGGTTGAGTTATCATTAGCCTGTGATCAGATCCCCTGCCAAAGCTGGATACAATACGCAGTGTGATGACCTCTTTTTTGAAGCATCGCTTCCATGTAAACAATGCTGAGGACGTATGATTGAAGACCGTTTAATAGATATTGAAACCAAACTGGCTTACCAGGAAGATACTATTCAGGCACTGAATGAAATAGTAAGTTCTCAGCAGGGGCAACTGGATCGATTACAAAAAAGCTGTGAGCTTTTAATTGAGCGCATGCAGGACTTTAGAGGACAACTTGGTGATCCGATAGACCCAACCGACGAGCAACCACCACACTATTAGTCAGCTCCAGGTTAGTGCGATCGGCGTTCTAGCAGGGGGGCTGCGTTCCCAATAAATTAGCGAAAAACATCTAAATTACATCGCTGGCATCGGTTTTGTGGTCATTGGCCTATGGCCACTGGCGAGAGCATGATGGGCTACAGAGCTGTCAGTGAAAACAGCATCGTTACTGGCTATATTATAGCCACCATGACAGACCAATAACGCAATAAAATAGTTTTTGGCACCAGATTTCTGAACACCAAAAAATTATCCTCAGCGCCTGAAGCAAGCTAAAAAATCATACGCTGGTTGGTGAAAATTCCAGTTTTCGTAATCTTTGACGTGGAAATTCACAGGTAAAGGTACTGCCAACCCCTGGCCGACTCTCTATTTTAAGGTTGCCACCATAATTGATCAGCAGATGCTTGACGATCGACAGACCCAACCCGGTTCCACCGCTGTCTCGTGAACGATCACGCTCAACACGGTAAAACCGTTCCGTAATCCGTGGTAATTCGATCGGATCAATCCCCTGACCATTATCAACTATGGACAGGTATCCTCCTGCGTCATCACAGGACCAGCTTGCCTGTATCTGACTACCCTCTGGAGAGTAGTTACAGGCGTTCACTAAAAGATTACTGGCAAGATTATAAAAGTCACTTCTGTCGCCAGCCAACAGATACTCAGAGTTGACAATAATTTCAAAGCGATGCTTTTTTTTATTCAAAATGGGCTCAAGATCACTCTGTATCTCCAGTAGCAGTTGCTGCATATTCACTGGTGTCTGCTGGGCTGCGGAGGATTGGCTTTCAACTTTTGACAGCACCAGAAGGTCACGCACCAGACTCTTGAGACGCTCGGTCTGCACTTGCGCTTGCTGAATAGCCCTGATCCAAGGCGGCGGGAACGTTTCGCTATTGGCCTCCATGCTTTCCAAGTAACCACTGATAACCGTCAGGGGGGTGCGCAACTCATGGGAGATATTACCGATAAAATCGGTTCTCACCTGTTCCAGGTGCTTGAACTCTGTTATATCACGAACGATGACCAGAACATCTTTTTTGCCAAACCGGGTAATCTGGTACTCCAGTGTGGCCCAATTATTGACGGGGCTGCTCATCTCAAGAGGTTTCTCGAAGTGGCCCTGATTAACGTACGCCTTGAAACGAGGCTCCCGAATCAGGTTAGTTATCAGCTGGCCGTGATCTGCGGGCCTTTGCAGGCCAAGTAGTCTTTCAGCAGCTGGATTCCACCAGTCCAGAATCCCATCCTGATCAAGCATGACAAATCCATCGGCCAGTGCATAGGTAGAATCACGAAACCGCTTAATCACCTTTTTCAGTTTTGCCCGATATTTAAACTGATCCTGCTGCAGCGTGTAGATATCATCAAATACAGCTCCCCAAAGCCCATAACTGGCGGGAGGGTCGGTCGGGTTTGAGTCCTTAAGCCAATTGTGAAGGCGGGAGAGTTGGTGCAGGTTCCAGATAACGTAGCCGCTTAAAATCAACACCAACAGCCAGGCAAGCATATCAAACGCCCAACCTACCAGGATGCCGCAGGATAGAAAAAATAAAAGATGGCGTATTTCAGAGGAGGAGTTAACAATCAATGCGGTTTCGTTGTCCTATTATGATTTTGTTGAAAAGCGGTAGCCCGTTCCACGAACAGTTTGCAGATAACTGTCATAATGATCTGTGGCTAAGATTTTACGCAATCGACGAATATGCACGTCTACGGTACGATCGTCAATATATACAGCACTCCCCCAAACAGCATCCAGCAACCGCTCTCGACTAAGGGCATGATCAGGGTGCGACATAAAAAAATGTAACAGCCGGTATTCGGTAGGGCCCAGCTTAAGCGGCTTACCATTAATCGTCACTATTTTCGATAACGGCTCAAGTACTAGGTCATTATACTGAATGGCCTGTTCCTCAATACCGCTTTGCGAGCGACGCAACACTGCTTTAATCCGCGCCATCAGCTCTCTGATTGAAAATGGCTTAGTGATATAATCGTCAACGCCGCTATCCAAACCACCCACCTTATCAGCCTCCTCAGCTTTTGCCGTGAGCATGATAATGGGGATATTGCAGGTTGCGGCATCACGCCTTAACCGTCGGGCCAACTCCACACCGCTAACACCTGGCATCATCCAGTCCAGCAGAACCAGATCAGGGTGTTGTTCCAGTATGATGGAATGGGCGTCAAGCGCACCGCTCGCCTGAAGACAGTGATAACCGTTTAATTCCAATGTCATGGCAACCATATCGCGTATGGATGCCTCGTCATCAACAACCAGGATTGTTATTAAAGTCATGTTGTGATTATAACTCCATTGACACAATCATCCTATTTGACCAGAAAATTGTGTCATAAACATGACAAACACCCAGGAGGCTGTGGAACTTAGGTAATTACAGCGAGGACAGGATTGATTTGAGGTAAATAGCTCATAATGGAACAGGGGTCATTAAAAACTTAGGCCAGATCCAGCTTTTACGCCATGGATTAATTCCGGGCTCGATCGCCCCCTGGCTCTGCAAAAATTACTGCAGAACATGTGATGAATGCCACCATAAACGAGGCTGCGCACGCGGTCAATGTGGCTAAACACAAGCTCAGCGCAATGAGCTGCGAAGTCAGAACAGGCCGAGCGAAAATCTCTGCCAAAAACAAGGGCCTGCGGCGATTTTAGTCGCCAAGCCTGAAGCCTATTTTCAAGGTAACCTGCCAATGCGCCACCTTTCCATCCACGATATGACCGCGGGTTTCAGTGACTTCAAACCAGTTAAGATTATTTATAGTTTCTGCTGCCTTGGCAATGGCATTGGTGACCGCCTCATCAGAACTTACTGGCGAACTGCCTGTTACTTCAATTAACTTGTATACGTGGTCGCTCATGGCTATCTCCTTGTCCTTGGTGGT
>JQIA01000593.1_pt1 | contig 18831 bp, 17 predicted proteins | sample 811431 | NCBI WGS metagenome assembly JQIA01 (sample SAMN02998118, study PRJNA258478) | marine sediment metagenome | biome: marine; feature: seafloor; material: sediment; isolation source: oil-polluted sediment collected from 3 locations (0.5 km, 0.7 km and 0.9 km)... | place: USA: Gulf of Mexico ...
CAATTATAACTTCAACTCTGGCTTCGACAAAAGCAACAGCTTTGAACGCCTTTATTTCTGTTCCCGGTAATGACCGTTCATATGCTGATATTCCGTTTTTATCAAATATCTTTAGCCAGTCTGTAGATTCTGCTTCTCCATAAGATGCAACCGGCAGCATTGATATAATTACCAACATTATTATTCTCAAATTTTTCACTACATATATCCTTTCATTTGTACCACCCTGAATTACAGATGGTGCTCATGTGTTTCTGTAACCACCGATTTTATCAAAACCATATTTATTTCGGCAGGGCCATCGGTTACACCAAAAAAAATATTCCTGATGGCATTAAAGGCATTTTTTTGCTCAGGAGTAAGACTCCGTTGATTTCCTGAAAAATAGATCAGAAGGTCCTGTACATCTTTATTCTCATTAAAATAATTTATTAATTCAGATGGAGTATCATTTTGCACCTTAGTAAATATGTCAGCTTTCCGTCTTAAAAATTCCAAAAATATAGCATCTTTACTATTAAAATATCTGTACATGGTAGCGGTTGATATTTTAAGACTGCCGGTAATATCTTTTATACGAATCTGCCCCGGATCTTTCGATTCAAGCAAATTTGCTGTTGCTGATAGCAATATTCTTTTTCTGTCTTCACGTTCATCGGCTTTCATTTTTGCGAGCGTTTTTGACATCGTCTTCGTCCTTATATTCAGAAAACATTCATTTAAAAAAAACTATGAAATGCAGATTCTATGCCAATCGGCATTTATGTATAGAATTGTTGATTAACGGTAAAAAACAGAGGTTATATTACAAATTAATCTTTTTTGTCATTTTCATATTGAAAAGGTCCTTTTCAGATGTTAAAGTTGGCAGTCTCATAAAAACTCAATTATTCTTAACCAGGAGAGGTAATGAAGGCAGATGATTTAAAAAGATTTGAAGTCCTCCAGACTGACCAGGATGGCAACTATCTTGTTTTAAACGCACAGAGAGTTATTGTTTTTCCAGTGGCAGCCTTAGTTAATATTATTAAAGATCTGATGCATGTTATGGGACAGGAGAAGATGGATGTTGTTATGGCACGGTTTGGTTATGAAACCGGAATTACATCAGCTGTAAACATTATGGAATTATATGACTTTGATAACAAGGTTGAACTGATTAAAGCCGGATTCAGACTACTTGATTTTGCGGGCATGGCTGGTGAAGAAATGCAGGCGATCAATATTGGTGACGATATAAATGAATTTAAGGTCAATGCAGGGTTTAGTAATTCATTTCAGGCTGTCAGCTGGCTTGCAAATTTTGGAATAAGTGATGGACCGGTTTGTAATATTTTAGCGAGTATTGCCAGTGGCTATTTAAGCACAATCATGGGGACAGATATCCTTGCAAAAGAGATAAAATGTATGGCCTCCGGACATAGCGTTTGTGTCCTTGAGGCAAGAACTCTGGAAGGGTGGGGGATTGATGCCGGTAGTCTAAGAAATCAGTTTGAGCTGGACCATCTTGATGAGCATATTAAAAGTCTGAATGTTACGCTTGAGTCCTATAAGAAAAATTTAAAAAAACAGAACAGGGAAATAGCCTCTCTTAAAAAAAAGATAAAGACAGAGAACAACAGTTCAGGAATTGTTTACCGAAGTGCGGCGATGCATAATTCTCTTGAAGTTGCCAAAAAAGTTGCTCCTACCATGGCAGGTGTAATGATTAATGGGGAAAGCGGGACAGGGAAAGAGTTGGTGGCCAGATTTATCCACAGAAATTCACAAGGTAAAAAGGCACCTTTTCTTGCTGTCAGTTGCGCGGCATTGCCACCTAACCTCCTGGAATCTGAATTTTTTGGACATGTAAAGGGTGCATTTACGGGAGCAGATTCAGACAAAAAAGGGTTGCTTGAAGAGGCCGGCGAAGGGACCTTTTTTTTAGATGAGGTGGGCGAACTTCCACTGGATTTGCAGGCAAAGCTTCTGCGCGCTCTTCAGGAAAAAGAAATCCGGCCGGTTGGCGGCGTTCGTAATATACCGATACATTGCCGAATTCTTGCGGCAACCAATAGGGATTTAAAAAAGATGATGAGCGACGGGACTTTTCGTGAAGATCTGTTCTACAGGCTTGCTGTTGTACCGGTGACTGTCAGTCCGCTCCGGGAAAGAATTGAAGATATTCTCCTTCTTTCAAGGCATTTTATCCAAAAAAATCATCCTGATCACCCGGGGTTATCCCCGGAGACCGTCCGCTGCCTTCAGGCGTATCCATGGCCGGGCAATGTTCGGGAATTAGAAAACTGTATCCAGTATGCAATGGTGTTTGCCGGGAATGATTTAATCCGCATAGCGCACCTGCCATTAACTTTAACGGAGTATTCCTTTAACTCTGTTGCCGTTCTTGGTCAGGATTTTCCGGATTTAAAAAAACTGGAAAAACGCTATATTGAAAATGTTCTGGAAAAAACAGGCGGTAATAAAACAAGGGCTTCAGAAATTCTTGGGATCAGTATAACAACGCTTTGGCGACGGTTAAATGACTATGGCGTTTATGAGGCGAATGATATGGTTTAGTTCAATATCTTTCCTGTAATATTGATCATCATAAAATTAATCATAAAAAAAGATAATTTGGTTACCCATGTAGGTTAAAAAAAATATCACTGTATATGTAACCTACATAGGATCGATAACCGACAAAAAGACAACCATCCTTATGAAATACCTTGTCATTAAATAAGACTAAAATCATTGTTAAAAACAATATAATCGTTGATTTCATAACGGATATTCAAAATAAGAAATATTAAAGGGTTTGAAATTTTAAAGGATGGTGGCCAAATTGTCGGGTTACGCTTACAGTGTCGTTTTTGAAGAGGGTGACATGGATGGTGAGGCGTTTGTAAATATTGCGTTTGCGGTAATGATTTCGCTCAACCCGACCTACTATGAATGTCGTATAACCGATCTGTACTGTTAAATATTGGGTATTATAAATTCATCGGCTTTTGAACAAAACTGGCTATATATTAAGGTTACCGATAAGGTGATTAATTCAACCATAAACCCTGTGACTCATCAAAAAAATAAAAACGGCAGGGACTGATTTAAATTTATTTAAGCCAGCCCTGCCGCTAAAAAATCAGAAATAACTGAGCGAAGCGAATACCTCTTCTGGCTCCTGATTTTTCTTTTTTATTTTTCATGAAACAAAAACTTACCCTGTGACCGGCAGAACGCCCACATCTCATTGGCGCGCTGCAGGTTGTCTTCCGCTGATATCGGCTGCGTGGTGACAGCTTTTAGAGTCTCATCGTTAAAGCTCCCCTGAGTAGCTAATTCTTTACCAGAATCATAAATGGCCTGTTTGATAGCGGGTACGTGGTCCGGGTAGAAGTCTTCCATGGCAAGCGTGTAAGAACTCGGGCGAAGGACAGCGCCGATATATTCTGACTGAAAGTTTTTACAAATTGATTTAACATGGTGAACAAGCGCATCAAAGTTATCGTTTTCATAAAACCCTGCGCAGCTTAAAAGTGCAATTTTGGGAATGATATCAAGGCGTTTTTCATGGCGGTAATGGTCATCCACAAATTCGATTTCCGGCTGGATCAGGGGGATTATTCTGTCGATAAACATTTTTGTCTGGGCCGTCATACCATCTGCATAGACCGGTGTTCCAAAGATCATCACATCGGCTTCTTTTATTTTTTCAAGAAGTTCCGGCATATCATCTTTAAAAATGCAGACGCCCGGGTGTTTGACCCAGCATTTAAAGCAGCCGGTGCAGAACTGGATTTTTTTATCGCTGACAAAAATTGACTCGACCTCAGCGCCTGCTTCTTCTGCTCCCTTAAGGAAGAGATCCATCATTATAGTTGTCATGCCTTTTTTCATTGTCGGACTTCCGTTTACTGCAAAAATTTTCATTTCTTTCTCCCTTGTACTGATTAAATCAGGTTATTAATGTTTTCAGTTTCCCTTTTTGTATTCTGTTTTTAAATCAGAGTGAGCGGAGCGAAAGCACTATTCTAAATTCCCCGTCATCTGAATTCCGCTTCTTAAGTCTCTATTTTTCTATTTCAATTGACGTCAGGATCTTCTTTTGAAATGTTCTGTCAAAAATGTAAGATCTGAACGTTCTTGCCATCTGAGTCAGCTCCTGGGTAACCGCGCTGTTGTCTTCAAGGGATAGATTATCACTCAGTCTATTCCTTATTGCCATTTCATTTTCGACAAGTGCTTTTGCTGATTCAGCATAGAATTCGATATCTTCAGCCTTTAAATCATAGGCCATACATTTTTTCATAATGACACCGATCATAATATCCTGAGAATCATAGAGATCATCCTGTACAGGGACGAGAAGCCCCATATCAACTAATTTATCTATGAGTGTTTCATCAAGTCCGGTCAGCTTTGAAAACTGCTGTAGTGTTATAAGGTTATCTGATTCCGGACCAAAAATGAGGTCATTCAGATAGGAGACAACTTTGACTTTGTCATCCATTGTATTATTCTCAACCAGTTCCTTGATTCTGGAAATAGGAAGCCGGTAACGGGACTGAAGCAGCCGGATATAGTGAACACGTTCAATTGTCTCCGGGTGATAATAGGCCATGTTGGGCCCGGTTTTTATAGTCTCCTGAAGGAGGCCCAGATTTTGATAATACTGGATCGTTGATGCCGGGCAACCGGTCCCCTCTCTTATTGCCTTCATTTTGAGATAGGAACGTCCATCGTCTGTAACCGGTATATTTGATGATTTCATATGTAGAACCCTTTTATTGTTTCAATTTGAAGGGATAGTGGCATATAAATATTAAAGTGTCAAGTGATGCTTGGTACTTTGTGTTTGCGCCTGCTTATATCGTTGGTATTAAATTATTGTCAATGGTGTTAGATGTTTAGGGTTTTTTGCGCACTTTTTTTCATAATATGCAGAAAGCATAAGGATTTTAGCCCTTGCCATGGAAAACCATTTTTTTTATATATGACAGAACAATAATAAATTGATCTTAAAAGGAATTTGTCGTTGATACTATTTTTTATGGGGCCTGAATGAAGGACGAGCATTTTTTAAAACAAACACTGCCGTTTGCAGAATGCCGCTATTCAACAAACAGCGGGCGGCATTACAAACCCCATATGCATAAAACCTTCAGTATTGGTGCTATTGATAAGGGCGAAGTGGTCTATCAGGTTGACGGAGGGGTGGCGACCTTACAACCGGGGAGTCTTGCGCTGATTAATCCGGAAATCCTCCATTCCTGTAATCCCACTGAATCGTGTAAACGGAGCTATTTTATGCTCTACCTCGATGTTGAGTGGTGCCTGCAGCTGCAACAGTCCTTATGGCAGCTTGAAACATTCAGGCCTGTTAATATCATTTTGCTGGAAGAGAATTCGGTCTATCGTCAATATACTGAAACCATGGAGTCGTTAATGAATGAGGGCGATCTGCTGGAAAAAGAACAACTACTGGCAGATCTTGCAGAAACTATATTTAGGCGAGCCTGTGAACCTGCAGTCGTTCAATCTGAGCCTTCTTTGCAGATTGAAGCACTGAAACGCCGGTTAAGTTCGCATTTAGATACAGATACATCCATGAGAGAGCTGGCCTTACCATTAGAAGCAAATCCATATACACTGCTCAGGCAATTTAAGGCCGCTACAGGTATAACGCCGCATGCGTATCGGTTGAATTGCAGAATAGAGCTTGCCAGAAAACTTTTACAAAAAGGTTTTGATTTATCGCAGGTCGCTCTGGAATGTGGGTTTTTTGACCAAAGTCACTTCCATCGTCATTTTAAAGCAATAACAACAATTACCCCCAAAGAATATCAAGTCAATTTTATACAATAATCTGATTTTCAAACCGCCTATACTTTTTCCGGAAACGTTATTTGTATTAATCACTGATTAACCGGAGGCTTATTATATGGAATTACATGTTTATCTTGCTTTTGTTGTTGCTACTTCAATCATGATTGCACTACCGGGACCGAGTGTCCTTTTGACCGTTGCTCATAGCATTTCATTCGGTTGGCAGCGTGCAATAGTTACTGTCGCCGGAGAGACAACGGGGATAGCCGTTCAACTTACAATCGCGGCAATCGGTCTTACCTCACTGCTGAATGGTGTTGCGGAAGCGTTTGGCTGGCTCCGCTGGGGTGGCGCGGCATATCTTGTTTATCTTGGGATCAAACAATGGCGAAGCGCGGGTGAACCGCCATCCCTTGACGCTGATTCCGTATCGAAAACGAATCTGTTCGTTCAGGGGCTTGTTGTCACGACTCTCAACCCGAAGAGCCTGATTTTTATTGCAGCATTTCTACCTCAATTTATTGATACAACGCGTCCTACCGGGTTACAGTTTATGATTATTGTTCCGTCATTTTTGCTGATCACATTTATTGTAGCATCGGTCTGGGCACTAATTGCAGGAAATGTAGGCGGGCTTCTGCAAAGTCAACGAGCCTTTCGAGCAGCCATGCGGACAGCCGGAGGATTGATGGTCATTGCCGGAGCAGGCCTTGTGCTGGTTCGCCGTGGCAGTTGAAGATCTTAAACGTTAAAACTGGGGTGATAATATCAAAATGGCCGAATGAAAAACAATACCTGTGGGCTTTTTTATTTCACCCCAAACAACCACTTTGCCCCTCTTAATCCGGACTTTTGATATTTATGATAACTCTTTGCAGCAGCCTTTCTGACATCATTATCCGATGCCCCTTTAATCCACGCTCCAATTGCTGAATCGAGTGAATAGGCTTCCGGCGCCATAAGACCATTTGTCAGTAAAAGGGGATGTGCTTTCAGTTTTTTAAGATCGGTAGAGAAATAGGGGCTGCTTTTACAGGCAAGAATGATAGCATCGTTTACCTGGTTATTCTTTGCCGGTTTTATTTGGGGAAAGAAGAGTTTTTTCATGCCACCATAATCCATCAACGCATTATGACCGATATAACAAATGAGATGTGCATTGCCGCCTGCTTTGAATTTCTGACCTGAAATCGTGAATGGTTGTGGCTCATGCCCGGCGTTAAATGACATAAATTTTTCTATGGTATCAGTGATGTATTTTCCGTCCCAGGCATCTGCAACCAGATAGATAGTGACATTTTCTCCTTTTCTTAAAAATGTCTTTGTCAGTATCAGCCGCTCAAGTATTTTCGGATTTTGAGATTCAGGCGTTGCGATTTTTTTCCATCCGGCTTTTTTTATCATATAGGTTTTGACACCGTATAAAGCACCCCAGTATAGATTTGTCCTGGGGCTCTGACCATTGCCGATCGATTCAGGCACCGGTACGATCCACTGATTTATATTATCAGCCAGAGCAACGGATACGTGAATAACGACAGGATTGCCTGCCTTTATATCTGCATCCAGTCTTTTTTGTGTCGAAGAGGCGGTGGCAAGCAGAGGTGAAAAAAGAATAATAGTGAGTATAACGATATAATGCTTCATAGAATCTGATCCATAGTTTTGCGTTAGAGCGATTTGCAACTGATTTTAAAATCGATATGAAAATGGTCATCATGTCTGACCCATGATTTTTTTTTGGGGATCAGAATATTTTTTTTAATATATTCCCCATCTTTTGCCGCATATAGAAACGGTTGAAGCCTGGGATCAAAAATAACGCGCCAGACATCAATACCCATATTTTTTGCTTCGATATGCAGGGCTTTTATTTGCGCTGCAAGCGCTTCAAAATCGATTGTAAGCTCTTTGTATTTCCCCTTATTGTCAAATTGAATGGCATAACCGTATTTATTGAATAGGCTTGTTGGCAGTGGTACGGATTTATTCTTTTTATTAAAAACCGGAACCATGAAATCGACGGATAACCCATTTTGATGGGTTTTATGCGGCTTGAACCTGCCGCCTTTTTTCAATCCTGCTTCGCCATGCATGAATATTTTGTCCGGGTGGGATCTTTCAAGAGAGGCATAGGCATTCAGAATAATGTTCCTGACTTCTGAATGGACATAGGTTCTGCCGAGCATTTTTGCCAATGAGCTGTATGCTTTATAGTTTGTCCCTTTTGACGGGAGTGACACCGCATTTTCAATCCGCCCTTTTTTTGTTGTGCCGTAACAGGTGCTTTCCTGCGGGACCGCTGCGTAAACGGCACAATGACATGATGCTATGATAAAAAACACTACAATCGTAATCTTGTTCATATGAACCTTATTTTTCCAGTTTCGCCTTTTTCCTGAACGGGATCGTCAGCTTCATCCACTCTGATACGATAGAATAATAGATCAGCAGCATCATGTTGCGCAAGTCGAAAGCCGGACTTTTTATATTCAGTTTGAACAGCAGGAAGATCATCAGATCTTTTACCTTTACCGGACACCCTTTCACGCGGATAATTTTTTTTGCTTCAAGTTTTCCGCTGACACCGGCACAGGTTCCGATTAAAACGACAATATCATTCGGGTGGATTACGTCACCTTTATAATACCCCATGACCATGGCTGCTTTTTTTGCTTTTTTAAGCGTTCCCGGATATTTTTTTTCGGCAGTACCAAGGGTGCCTTTGATGGAACAGATACAACCGCCGTAACAGATATTGCCGGATGATTTGTTCGTTCCTTCATAAAAAGTCAGGGGCGAATCGAGTTTGCTGAGATCCTGAAACGGGGATTCAACATCTTTAACACGATCAGCCAGTTCTTCAATGGTGATATCACCGGAGATGGTAACATCAGTGATATCGAGTGAACCGTACCCCCGTTCTTTTGCCTCAACAAGATGGACAACTTTTTCAGGATCATATCCCAGAATCGTTGCGGCTACCAGATCGCATGCAAGGGGTTCGTTTGAAATAAGAATGGCGCCAAGGTGAACAGGGTAGGGGCTTGACTCAAACCCTTTTCCGATGGTGACAGCATCTGAAATAATCACATCCGGATAACCTGTTTCCAGCATATCAACGATTTTCTGGTGGAGTCTGTCATCATGGTAAAGAAATCGTTCTTTGTGATTTAGAATGCCGATATTGAGTTTTAGTGTATTGGTGAAATCAGTCACAATATGATACTTCAGCTTTGGCATCCAGATTTTAAAATCAGCCTCATAAAGCGATTTTGCAACCTCCATTGTTTTATGAAGCTTAGCCTTTTCAAGCGTCACCTCTTTTGCCTGCTCTTCATTAAAATCGACAAGGGGGACATTAATGTTATTACTCATCTGCCTGATACCCGATTCAGCAAAGAACATGCGTGACGGAATACCGATCCCGCCGGATTCACCGATGGTAATTTTGTCCTGGTTGTAATCCTGCCGCAGGGTGTCGACCATGGCTTCAAGCATCGTTGGTTCCGTAAAGCTATGATGGATATATTCTTTATTCGCTGTAACAATATTTGGCTTTATAAGGATTTTGCCTTCCGGTTTTAATCCTAATTCATCAATACCTTCTTTGATTATTTTTTGAATCTCTGCTTTGTCATAGGTATCACATTTTTTAATAATTACTTTTCGTTCGCCTGAAAACAGTTTCATGCTGAATCTCCTGCTGATAGCTTAATTTTTTCGCGCTTTTCTGACAATAATATCCGAAACAAACCTGCTTAAGAATCCATTTGAAATTCTGTGCAGAAAATAGAGAAATGCCGTCGATCTGCCCGGAATGACAAAATAAGTCTTTTTTGAAATTGCTTTTACAATAACTTTTGCAACAAATTCCGGCATAAGAAACCCACCCATGCTTTTCACGGCTCGTCCTTCTTCAGGGAGTGTTTTGGCTTCATCCAGATTCATAGGGGTATCCACCTCCGGGGGAAAGATAACGGTTACAGGCATTCCAAGGGGCTTTAACTCGTACCTTAGGCTTTCTGCAAATCCCATCAGAGCAGCCTTTGAAGTTGCGTATGCCGTGTAGCCAAACATACCAAACAGGGCTGCGGCTGAAGAGAGAATAACAACATGACCTTTTTTTTGTTTCATCGGTTCAAGCAATGCATGTGTGACGTTTCTGACACCGTTTACATTGATATCCATAACTTCATTAAACATATCGTATGTTATATTTTCAAAGTGATCGGCATATTTATTGATTCCGGCACTGTTAATGAGAATATCCGGCGTTCCGAAGTCATTAACAGCCTGCTGCATCGTTTCGTAAACATCTTTGTGATTACTGACATCTAAAGAGAGTATTGATATGGTTTGATTTTTATCAGCCCTGAGTCCTTCAAGTGCTTTTTTCGCCGTTTGAAGTTTTTCAACATTCCGTGCGATCAGGACAAGATCAGCGCCGTACGATACAAAAAATTTTCCTACTTCAAGTCCGATCCCACTTGAACCGCCCGTGATGTAAATTACTTTTTCCTTAAAATTTTTCATTTACTGGTCCTTGTTTGTGTAGGATGGGCAAAGCGAAGCGTGCCCATCATAAATCTATTTCATCGCAGCAATATCCCCGGTTATTCTCCCGAGATTTACCAGCCACTGCGGCATCCCCAGATTAACCCCAAAAGCTTTTGTCTCTATCAGTTCAAGAATAAATCCTGCGGTTTCCATGGTGTCCATATAGGCAACCTTCGTTACACCGCCACCCCCGTACTTCAATGTACCAACCTGAAGAGGCTCTATTCCTGCTGTTTCCATCCCGATAATATGTTTTTCAAGATTGTTAACCACAACACCAAAATGATGAAATCCAAATCCATCCCTGCCATTTACATCATAATAAATATTATCATCCGGCCCGGAGACTTTAATCAGCTCAACCTGGGTTTTACCTGAATACCCGACGGCTATATCTAAGCCCATATCAATCGGCTTTCCCTTATACGTGTAATCACATTCTGTAATTTTTGTTCGGTACCATTTTTTGATATTCAAAAGGCTGCCGTAGAAAACAGAACTCTCTTTAAGGGACTGGACAACGAATCCCATCTGACTGATTGGAGGGATACCGAGGTTCGATAGAGTATCAAGGTTTATCGTGGTACCATGAAAATTTATCATATTACTCCTTATCGTTTAGCTAAAATCTGAATTCAGAAGTATGGAGGTCAGACGATTGATTCGTGTTGTTCGTCTAACAAATAATGTTGAAATACCCACCGATCAATTCGTCTCATCGCTTCGTCAAGAGAAATCCTGCTTTCCCAGTTTAGCTCTTTTCTTGCCCTTGAATTATCCACGTCATTGCTTTTTCCAAGAACACCAGCTGCAAGTCGTGTCATTGGCGGTCTGATATTTAAAGGTGTCATGACTATCTCGAGCAGATGCCCAAGATACCATGCGACAGGAAAGGGTATATTGCCGATCGGTTTTTTATCAATCAAAGCGCCCAAATGCCTGAAATATTCGTCCCAGGAGAGATCAAAATCGTCACGCATATGGTATGTTCTGCCTTTTGCTACCGATGATTCCGCCGCCAGAATAGACCCATCCACAAGATTGTCTACATAAATAAAAGCACCGGAAGATCTACCACCGTTTATAAGGGGAACAATCGTCCTTTGATACGCATCAAGGATATCTTTAACCCATACACTGCCGGGACCGATCACATTTGCAGGCCTGATAATTGTGTAGTCTATGCCGTTTGTATTGCAGAACTCTTTGACCATATCTTCGGCTTTTATTTTTGTATCGCAATAGGGAATCCCGCAGACTTTCCTTTCAGCATCCTCTGAAAAACCATCAAGGTCTCTTCCGAATCCAAGGGCAGCAATGGACGAATAATAGATAAACCGTGAAATTTTACCTTTGGACGCTTCCAGAATATTCCTGGTCCCGTCTATCATGATCGCTTCAAATGCTTTTTTTGATCCCCAGTCACTGGTTCTTGTTGCAAGGTGAAATACAGTGTCAACATCATCAGCCATACGCGCTATGGAATATGGCTGTGTAATATCCCCCCGGAAAACGGAAATCCCTTTTTTTTTAGCAGCAGAACTATCTTCCTGATGCATAAAAAGACCTGTTACAGAGTGGCCCCTTTTAACTAATTCAACTGCAAGATGGGACCCGATAAAGCCACCGGCTCCGGTTACGAGTGCTTTCATATTGTCCTCCGTTATTTTACCTGTGCGTCTTTTGTGATAAAGCTGAAGAATATCTCATAGGCAAGCTCCGTTGCCTCATTCACTGTTTTCTCCGGTGTTTCATTAATTTCTGAAATCAGTTTGTTGTTATAGAGCGATATCAGTCCGTGGAGCTGGCTCCAGATGAGTATCAGAAAAAGATTTGTGTTTTCCGGGATTTTATACCCTTCGGTTACGAAATCCTGTGTGCATTGATCCATCAGGTCGAGACTCTTCTCGGAAGAAATCTTCTCTTCCAATGCGATTTTCTCAAGGGGGGAACCGACATAATCTGCAAATTTGGGCGTCTGCATATCAAACATAATCGAGTAGTAGTTAGGCTTTAAAAGCCCGAATTCAATATAGGCTTTTGACATATGGTGTATTTTCTCTGAAATTGTTTGCCCGTTTTTATATGCCGCCATAAGAGCCGCATAAAGAATTTTCCCGGCACGGGTTCTGATCGCAATATTCAGCTCGTCCTTGTTGGAATAGTAATTATAAAGATTGGCTGCAGTCATGCCAATCTTTTTTCCTATCTTCCGCATTGAAAGACTCTGATACCCGTCTTCCATAATTATTTCTGCCGCAATATCCAGGATTTTTTCTTTTTTTTCAGAAATCGCAGCTTTATCCATTGGGGCTCTTGGCATCGTATTTTTCCTGTCTAAGTATTTTTATTTAAGTCTGAGAATATAAAACGTATATGTTTGGTTAACATGTGTTCAATTTATAAGTCAAGGGGTTTTCTGCGATTGCAATTCAGTGTATGCGTGTGTCTGCGGAGAATCGGCATCAAGACATCTTCAGACTTATGTAAATAAGTCTTGTAATACCTCATATAACTGTATATAAATTTACTTAAATTGTACGCTGGTACAAATGGTCTGTTTCATCATTTTTTAAATTTATCTCAATAAAGCCTGCTAAATAATCGTCTTGTGTTTATCTTTTGCTGGCTAAATTTTTACTTAAAAAAGAAAATCGCACTATTGATATTATTTACTCGTGATCGAACTAATAAAGCCTGAATATGCCCGAAATGGATATAAATGTCTGGTCTTTTAAAAAAGATAAATATTTGATTTGTTGTCTTTTTATTAACCCTTTAGGTGGTTTCAATTGTTATATATCGGATGAAGCATTCAACTTTTTGAACTGGAACTACCTGAGCTTAACAGGAAAGGAGTATTCGATGGTAAAGAAGTTTTTATTTTATTTGTTATTGCTTGTTGTTTCAGCAACTCTGTTTGGATGTAAATTAAGCGGTCGGGTTACAACACCAAATGGTGATCCGGTCAGCGGAGTAACGTTAACCTTAAGTGGCAATTCTAATCTTATTGCTTTAACGGGTATAAATGGTGAATATTCATTTGCGCTTCCTGATGAAGAAGCCAACTACACGATTACTCCTTCAAAGAACAGTTATGCTTTTAATCCTGAGCAGATAAGCGTCGAAGTAAATCAGGATACCCCTGAAGATGGTATTGAGGGGCTTGATTTTACTGGAACAACAACTTTTAGAAAAATTTTGGATGGTGATGCTTATGATTATGCATGCTCAGTTCAACAAACAACTGATGGTGGGTATATCGTTGCTGGGTATACGGCTGCAGATGCATGGCTGATTAAAACTGATGCAAGTGGAAATGCTAAATGGAAAAAAACCTGGGCGGGAACTGCCTGTGCTTACTCTGCTCAACAAACAACTGACGGTGGATATATTGTAGCCGGGCTTTGGCTGGGAGCCGGAAGCAATGAGGGCTGGTTAGCTAAAACTGACGCAAATGGAAATGAAGAATGGTCTAAGAGCTGGACAGTTACAAACATGAATAGATTCAACTATGTTCAACAAACAGCTGATGGGGGGTATATTGTTGTTGGAGACTCATTCCTCAATGATACTTACTATGACATATGGGTAATGAAAACTGATTCAAGTGGAAATGAAGAATGGCGGAAGATCTGGGGCGGGGATAATTATGACTTTGGAAAATACGTTCAGCAGACAACTGATGGCGGGTTTATTATAGCTGGTTCTACTGCCTCTTATGGTGCAGGTGCATATGACGCATGGTTAATTAAGACTGATGCGAGTGGAAATGAAGAATGGCAAAAGACTCTGGGGGGGGGTGGAGAGGAGCTATCTTATACGGCCCAACAAACATCTGATGGGGGATATATTGTAGCTGGTAAATTCTGGATATTTAAAACTGATACAGCCGGAAACGAGGAATGGAATAAAAGATTAAGTAGTCGTATAACTCATTCTGTTAAGCAAACATCTGATGGTGGGTATATTTTAGCCGGTACATCAGGTGGTGTTTCTGATGCATGGTTATCTAAAATAGACGCCGGTGGAAATGAAGAATGGCAAAAGATTTTTGGTGGTAGTGGTTATGAGTGTGCCAGTTCAATTCAACCGACAGCGGATGGTGGTTATGTTATAGCCGGATATACATGGGATTATGTCGGAAGTGATCTTAGTAAGATAACTTCTGAGTCATGGTTAATTAAAACCAACTCTTTCGGAAATGATTTTACACAACCATAATGGTGTTTTTCTGATAATTTTTTAAAAAGGCAGGATTTAAAAATTCTGCCTTTTTATCTGGGCTAAGCGCAACATTCCTTCTGGAATCTATAACAGATAATACAAACCCCTTCCGGCTGCCGGCGGAAGGGGTTTTCTGTCTCTCATGGTTTATTTGTAGGAATGAGAGTAATATCAGTTTTTAAGCACATCACTGGTATTTTCAAGTGTACCCCAGTTTGCTACCTGTTTTTCGCTATCCTGATAATTTTTGACTTTCAGATACTTTACCCAGCCGAAAGTGTCTGCGGTAAATGTGATGTATCTTGAGTTATTTTTATCGCTTTGAAGGCGTTCATCGTCATTAATCCATCGCTGCCGTTGCAGTCGTATAATACCAGATTGCTTCCGTTTGATACTGCCATGTCGTCGATGCATCGATTAAGATTCAGTTTTGAATGAATACGCCATTAATGTCCAGCCACCATTTCTGATTGTCAGAACCATTGGCCGTAGCCGGTCTGATCGTTGCCATATTATCGTCGAAATCTGCTTTAAGACAATAACCGCCAACTTTTAGCTCACGCCATACCGGGGTACATTGCTGTAAATCGCACCTTTCAGGTTTGAGCTCATGCCATTCAGGTTGATGTTGCCGCCAATCGAAATACTGGCTTCTTCAACAACCTCTGTCAGTTTTGCATTCTCAACAGTAAGGATTGTTTTGCCCTCTTTTTTTCAATGTCTGTTACTTTTTTCAAAAACCCCTGAGGTGCGTTATCCGTAACAATGGTTTTGGTAAATAAAATTATAAAAACATCCCTGATTCTATCAAAATAATACTTCGCTTACAAAGTATTATTTTGAGTTATAAAATTCCTTATTAATAAGTTTTTATGCCGGTTCGTATGTGTAAACAACGTAAATACAGTTGCATATAAAAAAAATACCGGGTGTACGTTTATTAAATTCCAATATAGTGATTATTTGTATTCTAAGTCTCCTCTGTTTCTATGCATAATAACAGTTGAATAATAAAATAATTCCTGCTATTACGACGTTTTGTTTTGCTATCCTTATATATATTTACAATGCTTTTTTGTTCTACATCGGAAAAAAATCCGGTGATTTGAGAACTATAGCTATATAATTAAACTAAGTAAGTCATTACGTTGAAATGATGGAGACCAATAGCTGACGATTCAGGTAAAAGCAGTTGATGATGTCGATGTTTCCAAAATTGGATTTACAATCACCGGTCTTCTGGCACGTGCTCTTAAGAGCAAAAGGCGGTGTTGTTGACAAAGCGAAAGAAAACGTATTTGCGGCAACGGATAAGACTGAATATGTTTATCCGATTCAGGATTTGGATAATACATTTACAATAACCGTCCCAATCCGGGAATTTACTAATTCTCTCGAAGATAGAGTAAATGCACCCAGTCCGGCCGAAATTGCACATGATGGCGTTGTAATTATTGATGCGTTTGTTGTCGATTCATCCGGCCGGAATTGACTGTTAGTTATTTTTTAAATGTTCAAGTATTTAGGTTGCTTCGTTTGTATAGTTTTAACGTTTTTGGAGGATATGATGAAATTGTTCCTGATTGTTTTATTTGCAGTGTGTCTGAGTGTATGTTGTGTGTATGCAGATGCTTATATTGACTTTGAAGTGCTTAAAATATCTTCGCGTGACGGTAGAATCGTTATAAAAGATCCCAAAGGGGTAAAGTCGTTAATTAAAACAGGCGATAAATTGCCGGGGAAACTGACTGTCGATGAAATTACTGAAAATTATGTTGTTTTTATTAAAAGAGCCGGGGATGATCTTTGCCGAATTATCGTCAGGCTCGGAAAAAACGGACAGATAGTTGAACGGATCAGTTCCTTGCCTGAGCCGGATAAGCTATTATATAAACCGCTAAAAATATTAAGTAAACCGCTAAAAATTACCGGAAATAATATGTCTTCACCTGAACTGGTTCAGGACAAGTAGGCATTTACATATTCAATTGCTTTGATTTGATGGGGAGAGTTTTTAATCATGTCAGGAATAATGGGTTTTGTTAAAAAAATAAGACGATTAGTTCTTATTCTGATTTTTTGTATTTGCAGTCAGAATACAGTTGCAGATGATTTTACAGCAACAACACTGGAAAGTTTTAAAGATGTTACTGTCATAGAGGTTGTGGGGAATTATGATGCCCCGACACTCAATTGTCAGTCGTGCAGCGCTGCACGGCGAACAGTTGCAAAGGAGTTTTTTAAAACACATTCAGATGACTATGATTTTCTGGTTGTATTTGCTGATTTTAATTTTATGATGCCCAAATTTGAAATTGCCGGCAGGGCTGCAACTGCAGCAGGTTTTTATGCCCACGTTAAAAATGATGTGGCTGGTATTGGACAGGCTCAGTATGATTACAGTTCATCATTTGGCAGCTCAGGAAAACTACAGGGGATGATTGATATGGGCCCCCTTGCATCTGTCGTGACCGAGCCGTTTGACCCTGCATTTAAGAAAATAATGGGAACACTTTCACATGAAATTCTCCACAGGTGGTCCGCTTATGCTCATTTTAAAGATGGAAACGGGCAGACCAGTGATGCACTTCTCGGTTCTGCCGGGTCGCACTGGAGCTACCTCCTCGATACATCCGGTTCACTGCAATACGGAAATAACTGGCAGGTAAACGGAGACGGTACATTTACGGCATTAGCGGGCAGAAAATACTATAGCGATCTGGATCTTTATCTTATGGGTGTCATTGGAAAAGATAAAGTCAAACCGATGCTGCTCATAGATAATCCGGAAATCAATAAGGAAAAAGTAACGGAATCAGGCGCAGTAATAGAAGGTCTGCCGCTGGAAGTAACCATCGACGATATTATTGCCGCCGAAGGTGAGAGAATCCCTTCCGTTGAAAATTCGCAAAAGGATTTTAAGATTGGCTGCATTCTGCTTTCACGGCCCGGTCAGTTTTCTAAGGAAGATTTATTGAGTATCCGCTTTTTTGCTGAAAATGCTGGCATGTGGTTTTCCAGTCTTACAGACGGAAATGCCAGTATTCTTTTTGATGCCAGGCCTCCGGAAGTTATTCCGGGCAACCCTGGTATTACACCACCCGTAGTTGGGCCGGGCATTGGCTCACCGTCAATTCATGCCGGCGTCAATTGGCTTAAAGGCCAACAGGTTGCTGACGGGAGATGGTCTGATTCTGACATTACAGCGCAGCGTGATACGTCTCAGGTCGTCCTGACTTTGAAAAATTTTGGGGAAGCGGCTCAGGAACGCGATAAAGGACTGAACTGGTTAAAGAACACCACTTCCGGCAATTCAGATTACCTGTCACGTAAAATTCAGATTCTTGTTGAGTACGGGGAAGACGTTAATGACTATGTATCTGTCTTGCTGTCCAGACAAAACCCGGACGGTGGCTGGGGAGCTGATGGTAAATATACAAGTACCGTTGAAGACACAACGTTTGCATTAACCGCTCTGGGGATTTCAGGTTATTCAGATACGAATGCAATCGTGCCTGCAATTGAATTTATAAAATCAAAACAGAACCCTAACGGTGGCTGGGGGAATTCAAAGGCGAGTGAAATACGAGTAACCGCAAATGCGCTGATGAGTTTTTATTATTTCTCTGCAGGTGATGCATTTAGTAATGATATTTCCCGTGCATTTGCCTGGCTGGAACAACTGACCCACGATGATGGTGGATACGGGGCTGTCGAAAGCAATATCAATGATACTGCAAATGTGCTTTATCTGAAAAAGGTTTATGGCGCTGCCAATCAGGACCTTCAGGCTGCTGTGAACTATTTAAATAGTCTGCAGACGAATAACGGAAGCTGGAATAACAGTCCTTTTGAAACAGCCATCGCCATAAATGCGATATGGAAAGCGACGGTTGAGCCGGAACTCTCAATTACACTTGATCCGATAAGTATTTCTGCTCTTCCGGTTGATTTAGTATTGTCAGCTCATCTTACGAATAGTGGCTTAACAGATGTACCTGCAGTCAGCGTCGTGCTTTATCGCGATGGGGTGGAAATTGAAGAGAAAATCGTAGCTGCACCGGGTATGACACCTGTGGATGTTCAATTTACAGTTGAAGTAAAGAATACAACCGAACGTGTCTATTCCATCGTTGTCGATCCTCAGAACAGCGTCGCTGAATCGAATGAACGGAACAATATGGTTATCAGATCCGTCTATCCTGATCATCTGGCTACATATGACTTCACTGC
>JQIA01000594.1_pt1 | contig 18796 bp, 11 predicted proteins | sample 811431 | NCBI WGS metagenome assembly JQIA01 (sample SAMN02998118, study PRJNA258478) | marine sediment metagenome | biome: marine; feature: seafloor; material: sediment; isolation source: oil-polluted sediment collected from 3 locations (0.5 km, 0.7 km and 0.9 km)... | place: USA: Gulf of Mexico ...
TTTAAATTGGCGATTAGTCGCTGCTCTTGTCAACTTAAGGACTCACTCTATTTAGGAAAGATGTCTATTGATACTCCAAAATCTTTTAAATAGTTTTTACCTAGTCCATAGTACCCAGAAGCATAATGCTTTGCCTTATTTTCAATATATCTCCAGAACATATCTGATGACATGATTTTTTTAAGTTGAATTAGTTCTTTTTTTGAAGCATAGGCAGCCATACCATTATAAAAATATAAATTTTCTTCATCATTTAAAAATGTTGGAAACCCTTTTTTCACTAAATTAGGGAAAAAAAGTTTATATTTTCTCCTCTCTAAAGATTGATTCCTGCCAAAAGAATACCAAGCTGGATATTTTCCTTTACCCTTATCTCTTGTTGCAAGTATCTCTTTATTTGATAGTAAATATTTATATGCTTTTGGATATTTTTCTCTAAATGTATCTTCATCTATTAAAAATGGTCTATTTTGTTCATCATGAATATAAGGGAAAATTATTTTTTCTTTTAATTCATCGATTTGATTACACCTTGCTAACTTATTACTATTAATTATATCTTTGCATATTTCTTTTTCTATTAATATATTATCAGCCATGTAATAATAATTGTCATCTGATTTAATTGGTTTAAAAATATAGATTTTATTTTTAAGAGTTGCTATACCATGTTTAGTATCATAAATTTTACTAAAAGGTACTCCTTTTGCTTCCATCTTATTTACAAAAGTGTTATCTTTTAGATTCCATCCTCTATACGCATCTAACTTTAAATAAGGTTCTTGTTTAAAACTAGTTATATCAATATTAATTAATTTATTGCTTTGTTTCATGGAATAAAAAACTGTATCAGAAATAATATTTTGAATAATACAAATGCAAGTATAGGTCATTCTTGATTTAAATATTTGTTCATCCCCAAAGTCTATTATTTTTAATAATGCTCTTTTAGTTTCAAAATATTTACGGATAGCACGGCCGTTCACACTATTTATAAAACTATTAACAGTGATAAACCCTAATACTCCTTTAGGTTTTAATAGTTCAAAGCCTATTTGAAAAAATGGAATGTATAAATCTGGATGTCCGGTTGAACAAGTAGTCCAATTATCCATTAATTTTCTGGTTTGTTGATCCATATTTCTTGAACACACATAAGGCGGATTACCAAGAATTAAATCAAATTTCTGTTGTTGCCAATCGTATTCTAAAGAATCACCTTGACAAATATTAAAGCAAAATTCAGACTCATCTTCATCTTCAGTAATCGCTAAAAGGGTTAATAAAATTTTAGTTCTTTCAACACTGTATGGTTGAATATCGATGCCAAAAATATTTCCTTGAAATATATCTTTATAAGATTTGGAGGTTTTGTTTTTTAGTTCTTTGGCAACATCTATTAAAAAACCACCACAACCACAAGAAATATCTACAATTTGAATTTCTTCGTATCTTAAGTTTTTATCTAATTGGTTAAATGATTGTTTTGTAATGTATTTTCTAATATTTTTAGGAGTATAAATAGCACCATTTACTAATTTATCTGATGGAGAGATGACAAATTCAAACAGTTCCAAAAGCTCTTCAAAACATAGTTCTTGGTTAGTTTTTTCCAATAAATGCAAAAATTCATTCTTACTTTTATTGTTAATTATTAGTTCTTGAATAAGTTTGTTTTTAACTTTTGATATTGATTTTAGCTCTAAAAATGCTGATACCAACAGTTTATTTATCTCTTTTGTATCTGTTGAGTATTCTTTCAAAAAATTTAAGATTTGTTGATTCAAATTTTATCTCTTTTCTGGTAGTCCTGAATAATATAGTGTTTGACATCTTAATGTACTAATTTAATTATAGTTTATTGTATTCATTACTACTTTATTCAGGACTATCTCTTTTTCTACCAATTTGTTTAGGATCATCCATTTCCTCTACCAATTGTGGGTAAATTTCTTGAGCATTCCAAGGAGCAGGTTTTGAAACTGTATTATCAAAATAATTAACAATTGATTTGTAATATGGAAGTACAAAATATTTTTGGTATCTTTTAATAATTTTAGAATAATTATTGTCTTTTTTTGAAAGTTTATTCCACTCTTTTGGAAAAAAGTTTGATAATAAGAAATCTATTCCAAGAATAAACTCCATTGGATGATGCATAATTCTAGGAGTATCAAAAAAGATAGTTTGTCCAATGTCAATATTAATATTTTCATCTTTTAGTTTTCGACCACCAAATTGAAAATGATACATAGGGTGAGTCTCTTTAGATGGATTTCCCTCATCATTATGTCTATCAAAATGTAATGCATATCTTAACTCTTTATCTTCAGAGCATTTACCAATAGCATATATATTGAATTCTAAAGAAGAAAAAGGATCCTTATTTGCTAATAAATCATCAACATTTCCTTTAACTTTAATTGAAAATAATATTTTTAAATTTTTAATTATTTTTTGGGGGAAATGTTTAGGTATATTTTCTGTGTTAAATTTAATTTCTAATGGTGTAGATGAATAATTTAATTTTTGGTTCTTGTTTAAATCATTAATGATCTTCTGAAATGCTCCACTTTTAATATCACTTTGAAAAGAGTGACAAAGAGCCTGTTGCAAAGATCGTAAATCTTGTTTCATTTGACGAATAACTTTTTGTTCTTCTTTTGACATTACTGCTCCACATCTTCAATAGCAGACTTTAAATTTTCTTTATCTGCAACATGTACTTTAATATTTTTCTCAGTAAGTTTTCCCTCTAAAAAAGCATCTAATGAGAAATACTCATACTCTTGCCATGATTTTGGTTCTTTGGATACATATACTCTAAAACCTTCCATCTCGTCCATAGGTTTTTTATAAGCTTTACATACTGTAGAATAAAATAAACTACTATTATGCTTTATTGGTTTAGCAAATTCTATTTTTTCAGAATTAAGCTTGTGTTTGAAAATAGAAACTTTCTCTTTAGCATTCAATTCTGCTAAATAATTTCCTGCTAATTCTTCAAATAATTCATCAACTTTATTCATCCACCACCTATTCCAACCATCAGAAAATACACCTTTGTATTTGGCAGATTTAAATATATCTTGTACTTTTTCCCAATCTTCCGATTCATCTATATCTACGCCTAACCTTGCGGCTAATATATTCTCATCTACTAAGACACCTGTCATATAAATCAAATCTTTTAGAATAAATTGAGCGTAATCATGTGTTGGTATTGTTAATTCTTCATCTAAAAATCTTGAAAATATTTCTTCATTTAAACTGGTTATATTTTCTAAACCTATTAATTTCTCTAAATTATTTTTATGTTCTGCAATTTCTATATATCCTTTAGCTAATGCAAATAACTCTTTAGAAGCATTATTGGGAGTATTAACTTTTGGAATATAACCATCAAATAGGTTATGACTACTTAAATCTATAGAATAAACTTTTTGTAATTTTTCATCTGTTGAAAATAGAACTATAGGTAAGTCTTTTGTTAAATCACCTTTTGTAACTAAAGTTCTGATATGTTGAGCAAATTCAGAAGCTGTAAAATCAGAACTATTTGGAGTATCATCAAGTCTTAAATCTAGTAAAATTCCATCGTAATTTACCAAATTCTTTTTTATATAATCTGTATTAAACTCACGAACATCCTTATATTCAACAACAACTCCATCTTTTGATAAACTATCCGCAAATGATTTTACTTTATCATCACTCTCATCATCTACATATAAATATTTATAAGGCACTTTTGTATCCATCTTTATCCCAAGGTAGTTCAATTCTAATTGTAGTATTATAACCGTTTACTGGCTCTTTCACCAAAATACTTCCACCATAACTAGTAATAATATCTTTTACTATTTTAAGCCCCAATCCAGTTCCCGTTATTTCTTCATGATGTTTAGCAATCTTTCCTATAGGTGTACTAGTTGTATAAAAAGCATTAAAAATCTTATCTCTACTACCCACAGGAATACCATCTCCATTATCTGAAAACTCTAAATAGACTTTATTATCTAGCTTACCACATTCTATAAATATTTTACCGTCAATATTATTATCACGTTTGATTGCTTTGCGTGAATTAGTATAAAAATTAAACAAGATAGAAGCCCATTCAGATTTATGCATAGGAATAGTATATAAATTATACCCATGAAAAATTGGTTCAACAAACTCTATTTTTCGTTTTGATATATCTGCTTTTAATGTTTTTTTGAGTGCATGAACAACAGTTCTAAGCTCTATAGGTTTTAACTCTCTTTGTACATTTTCTGAAAATGCTTCATCAAAATAAGAGATATAAGTGGATAGTCCACCTAAATTATTTTCTACTCTTTTGTTAATTTCTAAAACTCTCTCTAATGAATTACTATTTTTTATACTTTTAATATCATGTTGTAATGCTCCTTGATACTGTTTTATCTCGTGAATAAACTCACCAATAGTCAGCCCAAGTCCAGCTAAAACTCTCAAAAGGTTCATTTCTTTTAATAGTTCTATCTTTTGTACTTTTTCTTGTTTTTGGGCTATTTGAATATTTTCAGTAATTTTTTCTAATTTTTGTTCTAAAGCTTTGTTGTCTAACTTTTCTTCACTTTCTAGTGAAACTTTTACTTCTTTTAATTCATCAACTGCTTCAGTAATAATTTCTTCAGGTTTTTTTTTCCATTTTTTTTGTCCAGCACTAACCTTTCTACCTCTGAATTCTGCTATTCTTCTAACTAAATCAGTTAACACCTTATAACCAAAATCTTCTAATTCATTTAAAATATCACTTTCTGTCAAACCTTCTCTACTTGATAATTCTTCAAATTGTTCTTCTGTATCATTATTTACTTCAATAAAACCAAAAAAGTTAATATTTCCATGTCCAGGCAATAAAGCTCTTTTTCTCACAGAAGCATCTAACCCAAGCCAATCATCGTCAGGTTCACCATAAGGCAATACTCTGAATCCATTACGATATAATCTAATTCCGCCTTGTTCTTTTGCTTTCTCCTTTATTAATGTTTCGGTTTGTTTTGGAATAAAGTTTGTGCTTATCGAATTGTATAAAAAATAATGTGCTTCAATTTTTACATTTCTTAAATTTTTATATGGTTCAGCAGAATTTAATAAAATATTTTTTTCATTATATTCTAATTTTTTACTCTCAATCGATAAATATATAAAACCTTCATTATCTACACTAGCTTGAATTTTTGCTACAGCATGTTCAAAAAACATGGTTTTTTCATTTGCTATGATATATTTATTACCATCGTTTATCTCAATACATTTTAGTTTAAATCCTGGATCATTAAGTATTTTTGAATCCGATTTTGCTATTGGGAATGGTTGAATAGTTTCTGAAGCATAACGATAAACCCTTTTTATCTGAGCTTCACTCCAGCTATCTCTTAGTTGTTCAATAATTAAAGTTGTACCTTCATCCTTTTGTTTATCTGTATACTCAATATCATTAGTAATAAAGGATAGTTCCATATCTTCTAAAAAATTATCCCAATTTATAGTAACTTTTAAGGCTTGTTTAGCTTCAACAGTTTGAGTAATAATAGTTAATTTTGTACCAAGTCGTTGGGTGGAAAATCTTCCTATGCCTTTTCTACCAGCTCTTTTCCTATCATATCGTGGAGAACGAGGATGATGCACTTTATCACTAGAAGAAAGCCTCATAAAACCATTGATTAACTGTTCTTCAGTCATACCTAGACCATTATCTTCAATAACTAATGTTCCACCAACTACAAATGACTCTTTAAATATTAACTCGACTTTTGTCGCATCAGCATCATAAGCATTTTTTACAAGTTCTGAAACTGCAGTTTCATGTCTTGCAACCAATTCCTTTCCTAAACGATTAATAATACCAGCATCAACGGAAAAACGAACTTTATTTCCATCAAATTTTGCAAGTTGATTTGATAAGTCTAAAATTTTTGAATAGTTATTAGGGTCATTTGTTAGAGTATTTTGTAACTCTTGTCTGATTTCGTCTACTAATAAAATAGTCATAATGTTTTTCTTGATAAACCAATTTTAGTTTCATATTTACAATAATTCTCAATTTGGTAATGCACTGCCAAGAAGCTTTACTAAAAATTATAAAACAACTATTAATTTTAATATTTTTTTCAATTTAAAGCAGATATTCTAAAACATTATAGCAATTTTCAATTTACTAGAATACATCTATTAAGAATTAAGAATTAAGTATTTGATATTTATATTGAAGTTAATTAAGAATTAAGCATTCATAATTAAGAATTGCTATATATTACCAAATTGGAATTTGGGAACGATTAACCATTCTTAATTCACCAATTCACAATTAAAAAGGTTTTTAAGACCCATAATTGTGAATGGTTAACAGTTAATTATTAATGAAAATTACTTAGAATCCCTCACAACTTCCAACCGAGCAGGTTTACCAGTTCCAAACACTTCTGGCTCATACATCTCTTCAGCTTTGGTTGCCATTACGCTAAATTCACCCGGGGCAATTGCTTGGGCTGTATAAGATAAATGATAATTGCCAGCTTCTAAATAATCGGAATAGAATACTGCGGCATGGTGGCGTAATTCCTTATGATAGAAATTCCACCAAGATTCACCGTATTTCAACCAGTTATCGTCAGTAAACCAGACAGATTTCTTGGCATATTGACCAATATCAGCTTTACCAGTATCAATTTTAGAAGCAGTGGCTAAATCTCGATTAACTGGTTCTAAACCACCCGGAATTGGGTCATCAACTACTACAAAATAACGTGCTGCTGGCAAGGAAACATATAAATCCACCCGTACTAACTCACCAGTCAATAATTTCATTGGACTTTGCAACAGAATCCACTTGCCATCCCGTTCAACATGATATTCCCGTTGCACTTCAATGCCAGAATTGACTGCGGTAGCTTTCTCTTCTGTTTCAGAATAGGTCATTTCAACTTTATAATAAACTCGACCTTGGCCTTTCCGTTTCAGTTTTACAGTAACGTCCTGCCCCAGATTATCTTCATTCATTTCGTGAACAAAGGTTAATGGATGACTTTTCACACTGTCAAAACCACCTTTGGACTTGCCATTATCCCGTTTGATTAAATCTTCATCTAACCAAGTTTGCACTGTCAACATCGGTTGGTCTTTTTCATACACTCTGGCATACTCAATCAACGCATTCATACAGAACATATTTTCTTGAGTATTGCCCCAGTAACCTTTCCGATCCTGCATTTTGGTGATATTTCGCACCAGTTTGAAAGGAACCTGTCCGACATTGCTATTTTTGCCCATAGTTTGATCATAACCACTCAGACTGCTCAAAATGGCACATTGTGTCCGCAGTGAAGAAGATAGAATATGTTTATAGCTATTATCCAATTCCTCTGAGAACGATATATTGCCAGAAGTTTGATTGGCATGAGCTAGGATTTTATCAGCCACATCATTGCGAATCCGTTGAGTTCCGGGGACTTGCAATGCGGCACTTAAAAACTGAGCTTTACCAAATAAATCCATCCGTTCCACATGGCCGTGATAACGATTAATATCATTGCGAGTAATCTTGCCATGTTTAGCTAATGCGGATAAAGCCACTGCCCGAACTGTAGAAGCCATGCCTTTGGAATAAAAATCTGGCAAGATATTTTTGCGTAGCAATTTCAACAGATAACTGTGCAGACGTTTTTCTACGTTTTCGGGAATATCGTATTCAGCAGCCCGTAACCAATTAAAAGCCGATGCAGTATAAGCACTTAAGTATGGACTAACCCGTTCATCTTTAGCGATAAAATAAGCCATACCACCATTAGGTGCTTGATATTCTTTGGCTAAATTGATAGTTTGACCCGGTAAAGTATAGCTATCTTTCCAGATTAAATCATCGGCGATATAGTCCTGCAAGATGTTGTAATGGGAAGCCATTGTGCCTTTGCTCAACTTCTGTTCCCAACAGTAATACGGATAATCCCGCATATATGAGAATGCTCCATCAACTCCACCAATAACCGTTGGTGAGGCTATTACTTTTAAACCACCAACATCAGGATAAATATCTGCTGGAAACTTAACTTGTTCAGTTATTTCATCAGCAACCGTAGTTCCATAAGTCGCAACAGTTACCGAAGCTTTCCGAGCATGAATTTTCAATGTTTTATGCAAAGCATCACTATCCGCACCATCGGAGGCAGTTGCTTCTAATTGAATTGTACCAGCAGCAGTAGTTTTCAGTGGCAGCCATTGCACATAGCGTTTATATGGCTCGGCTTGAATTGTATATTTCTTGCTCACTGTATCTTTGCCCAAACCAACTAGATTCTTAACATTTTGCATCCAACCAGTTAATTTAGCAGTAGTTTCAGTTGGAGTGATTACTGGCCCTTTGGCAGTTATGGTAACTTTTAAATCCTTAGCTGTTTCGGTGCGATTCATTACGCTAAACCCAGCTTGAAAGCTATCACCACTTACCAACTGATTAGGTAATACTGGACGAATTTCAACTGGCTGATTTACTTTAAAATTGTAATCTCCCAATCCCATCAAATCTTCTGGAGTGACAGCCATCACTAAAATCCGCCAACCAGTTAAATTATCTGGCAAATCAAACTTAACTTGAGCTTTACCATCAGTATCAGTTTTTAACGACGGATTCCAATAACTAACATATTTAAACACCGATCGCATGCTCAAACTGCTACCACCATCGCCACCAGCATTAGCACCTTTTTTCTCAAATTTCTGCCGTCCAACCAATCGCATCAGTAAGCTGAAATTAGCCAAATCCAAATCATCTAAGGTGTAGAAGCCTTTGTATGGATTGAAATAATCACGACCAGCACTCAGCAAGTCAAATACCGACTCATCCAACACGGTCACCACTAGTTCAATTGGTTCACGCTCTGGTTTTGGATGCCGAGGTTGAGCTTGGAATTCCACGATTACAGTTTCGCTAGGTTTGTATACCGATTTATCAGTTTTAACGTTGATTAATATCTCTTTATACGGGTCTTTGACGGTGGTTTTGACATAACCCATGCGGAAAGCTGGTTTGCCTAAATCAACCTGATTTTTATCAATTGGTTTGTCAACCCGTGGCGACATCACCGTTACTGACACAAAGAAACCCGGAGTATAATTTGGTTCCACTGGCACTTCAATAATTTCCATGTTGGACTGCAAAGTAGTTACCCAACTTTTAATCGAACCCAACCGTTCCACCGTCACTAAAGCTTTCGCACCTTGATACGGATTTTTGACCAGATAACGAGCGGTATCACCAACTTTATAGCTTTCTTGCTCTGGCACAATTTCTAAACTATGGCCGGGTTTGGTTTCCCACATCACATAACCTTTACCAATCGCCCATTGCCTCAATTCAGTTGTATGCACTCGTTCTTTAGTATCCTTAATGCTAGCGGTAATTCGATAAGAACCAGACTGTTTAGGAGTGAAGGTACATGGAATTGCTTCCAAAGTTGACATCAAATTACAAGAAGAATCAGTGTTTAGCCAAGTATTTTCATAGCGTTTAGTGTAGGCATTACCAGCAGTTTTAACACTGACCGCTTTAGTTTCCAACCGTTCGATCTTGGTCTCAATTTCGGTATCTGCCACTGGCTTGCCAAACTCATTCACCACCAACAACATGACCGTGCTTTCCTGTTCAGCAGTCAATAACCAGCTAGTTTCCTTCAATCCGACAAAGCGATCCCGTCCCACATAACGAGCCGTGACACTGTTCGCAACATCCTTGCCTCGATCATCCCGCACCGCACTTTCCACCATTAATTGGCCGTATAATACTTTAGATTCAGTTGGTAAAGTAAAATTAGTTTGCAACAATCCTTTGTTATCCAGCTTTTGCTGCTCAGTGCTGAAAATTGCTTCGCTGTCACTATCCTCAATATACACATCAAACCAAAAACCTTTGGCTTGCGGATGACTTGGGTTTAAGCTCTGCTGTTTTAAAATTGCTCTAACCTTAGTTTGAGCCTCACCATATGGGCCACCAGAATGCAACATCGCTACCGTATTAACCGTTACTATTTCCCCAACCTTAAATAGCTCGCCATTCAAAGCGGTGTCAACCTTAAATGGTGATGGAGTGAAATCACTTACCAACACTTTCATTGGAGTCCAAGTGGTATTTTTCTTGAAACTAGCAGTTAATTCAAAATCATACCAACCAACTGCACCAGTTTTCGGAATGGTAAATTCACCATCATAAGCCCCAAATTCCGACAGGTTGAAATTTTTCTGTTCATGCGTAACTTTACCCATTGGATCAGTAACTTTTAAGGTATAACTCTGTTGTGGAGCAGCGACAAATTTTTCATTGCTTTGATCCCGTACAAACAGCTTATATTGCACCATATCACCAACTTTATAAATACCTTGAGCAGTAGTTCCCCAAGTGCGAATATGCCCATATTTACCTTTCATCGACGGATGCACATCATAATCTTCCGCATAATCATGTGGATAGATACGAAATTGCGAATCTAGCGGTAATAAAGCCTGATTTTTACCTTTCTGACAGCGGATAAAAAAGCGATCTTTAGTCTGGAAATCCCAATACACATAAGCATGTTTCAAGTTTGGATCCAAAGCCTTCGTGCCGGGCAACCGAGCTATCCCATCGGAATTAGTAATCGCCGCAGCTTGTTGAGTTGCCAGTGATTTATCCGGAGCATAGGTATCTTTATACACCGATACATCAACTCCTTCCACTGGCTGGCCAGTCGCAAAATCTGTGACCCAAACCAAAGTGTTGTGATGGCCTAATTTAGCATGAACATAGTAAGGGGTAGTTTGGCCAAAGAACCAATTATTATTCCGAGCATATTTATTATTGATATCAGGGTCAGTTTTAAAATAACCTTGCACCACGCCTGACTCCGCTGGAATCAAATCTCTAACTCCGAGTGGCATTTTTACTGCAATATCTTTCAATGGCGAAGGTTGCAATTTACGTTTTTTATTCTTGCTCCAACCATCTCCAGTCAGTACATTGTAAAATACTGAAATATCATCTAAATTAGTAACATATATAGGTAATTCACTATCAACTCCTTGCTCCAACACGGAAAACTGATGCTCAAAATTATGGTTGGGAGCTCGATGGTCAGTGGCAAAACTTAATGTCAGAGAATTGCTCAAAGAACGACCAAATTCATCTTTAAGGGCAGTTGGATTAGCTATAGTAACGTTATAATCACTGAAAGCTTTAAAAGCTCGTGGCAACCGCACCCAATATTGCTGATCCTTATAATGCGACTCATCCAAACGGGAGTAATTGCTACGATTTTTCCAAAGGTCATTGCTGCCAATCTTTGGAGTGATTTGCAACTGTTGTTTTAGCGTGTCAACCGTTACTGGGCTGGAGAACTTTAAACTAATACTCCGCATTGGATTACAACGTTTATTAGTCTTCTGATTGGCATTGATAGTGACGGAATTATCCTGCAAATCTTCGCATTCCAAGCCAAGGAATTTAAACTCTGGAAAGGTATCAATCTTAACTAAACTGCGTTTTTCAATGCCTAACTCTTTACCTTTTATCGACCGCAAACCGGGTTCAACCATTAGTTGTACTTGGCTATTTAACGGAAAAGATTGAGTCGGCAATATATCCCATTTTTTTGATACTGTTGCTGGTAAAGGTGTTGCATTTGAATGTCTAGGCGGCAATTCAACGTTAGCTTCTACTCGCTGACCATTTTGGTCTTGGAAATATAAATGTTTTTTCACTGATTTTTTGGTCACAATCTGTTTAAAAAACACTCGAACTTTAGGCTTGCCCGGTTCCAACCAACGGCGGATTGAAGTATAGCTAATTGTAGGCCGTTTGGTAATAAAGATATGCTGAAAGGACTTTTCAATGGTGTCTCCTTCTTGGGTAGTGATGCCGGGTTCAACTACCATTTCATATCGAGTTGCTGGCTGCAAAGCTCTGGTACGACCTAGTTCACAAGCCAAGTTGGAAGTATCCAGCCATCGCCACTGGCATTGCAGAGCTGGCTTAAAAATTATCGGAATTTCGGAACTATCTCGTTCCATTTTTCCAACTGGCACAACTGGTTGGTTGAAACTTATTACAATTTGTCGCCCAGCTGGCACATCTTTTCCACTGGGTTTTATTTTCATAACTTCGAGCGGTTTTTCTTTATGAAACACACTGGAATCATAAGCCGCCCAGACTGGGGTAAACCAGCTACAGATTAATACTAAAGTTAGGATTTTTTTGAACATCTTGAGTTGCCTCGTTTGTTTAATATATTGTTGATTTTAGCTTAAATTGATGGAGGATGCAATTTGTGGGGGTGGTTGTTATAATGTTATTGTTATCTATATGTTTAATAAATGGGATTTTGAGTATATGATATTGTATTAGTTTGTTAAATTTAATTTAAAGAAAATAGATAGTTGTATTTTCATTGGTTGAAGTGATAAAATATCAGCTATACTTTAGGAATATGTTATGGCTAATAATAAATTTTCAAAAAAACCTCCAATATTGGAATTTATAATATCTTTTCTTATTGATTTAGTTGTTATTATAATAGTTATTTTAGGAGTTCATACTTTATGTTTTTCTATAGAATGGCTTTATACCGAATATCCACTTGAACCAAATGGAAAAGGTTTAGAATTAACTAAAACTTATTGGTCAATAAATTTAACTAGAAGTTTGGTTACTATTACAGACCTTGTATCAATCGCAATGATTTGTATTATTGGGATTACAAATGTATTTAAATTTGCTTGGATGTATATTGAATCTTTCGTTATATATTGGCGATTTATTTGTAAACGTTGTAAAGAAAATGGTTTTTCTTTGAAAATATGAAAATTAGTTGGTTAATAATCGAATTTATTGTAGCAAGTGTTTTATGTTCAATACCAGTTGTATTTATTGGTGCTTTGAATGAGCAAACGTTACAACAGGGAATGATTATGGCAATAGCTTTTCTTATTCCTTCGGAAATATTTCGCCAATTAATTCCAAAAGAAACTATTTTAAAAGTTATACATAATAAAGTTAATTTGCTTGTTGGCATTTTACTTTTTGTTTTGGTTGGACCAGTTACTGCTTTTTTCAGTGCCAATTGGTTAAATATAATAGAAATTACACAAATTGAAAAAACTATTCCTATTAAAATAGTTGATCAATATATTACTCCATCAACACATATACCAGAAATAATTATATCTATCGTTCCTTCTACACCTTCGACTATTTCTGAACCTCCTGAAGAAATTATAATCCCCGAACCTACTCCTGAACCAATTGATGATGAAGATAATTCAATACCAACACCTAGCTCTGTTGAGAATAATAATCAAGAAAAAGTTCATTTGGAATTCAAAGGATTAAAGGAAAATTACTCTAATGGAGATAAAGTTGAAGTTGATTTAGTTGAAACTGGTTCACGTTCTAAACTCGTTGACCTTTGGTTTGCAATTCAAACTCCTGATAGTAGCTATATATTTGTACCATCAAATGCTCTTAACTCAAAAGATATAGATAATAATAATTTTGTTGAAGATAAAGAATATGCTATGGAAATTAAGCCTTATGAAAGTTCTGTAAAACCACAAATAAAAGAACATAATAAAATTATCGAATTAAAAATTCCTTCAAAAGAACCACCTTTTTCTGAGGAATTATTTTTTACAAAATGGGGTAAAGGTAGCTATACACTTTATGCTGTTTATGTTGAAAAAGGAAAAAATCCAGTTGATGATGGTGAAGAATATTTTCGTTCAAATTTGGTAGAAGAAGTTTTTACGTGGAAAGAAAAAGGAGATATTGGTTTACCAAAGCAAGATTCTGCATTGCGAGAAAATGAACAATTTAACAACATAAGTTCAACGTCTATTAATAGAAGATTTTTTAGAAACCATAATTTTAAAATCAAAAAATATGATACAGGATTAGAATTAAATTTTTTAAGAATCGGATATATCAAAATATTAAAACATAATGATAAATTTAATGTAATTAATAGAGAGGTTTTTAATAAAAGAAAAGAATTGATATACAAGATATATAGACTATCTGTTCCTTTCAATATCAATATAGCAAAAATATCTAAATATTTATCAACTAAATTAAAATTATTTGAGAATAAATTCACTTTTTTAGATGTATACGATACTAAGGAACGAATGAATAATGTTATTAATAGATTTTTTTCAGAAGAAGAAATTATCCTAAGTTGTCAATTAGTGTTAATAACAGTAGAAATTATATTTGGTTCTAGAAATGTATTTGCAGATGTTGTAATGGACAAATTAAAAATCGAAATATTTGAGGATTTTCTAACTGACTTTTCAGATGAAACAAAGGAAAATCTATCAGAAATTTGTTACGAATTAAAACCTATTGAAGAATGGAAGAATGAATTTGAAAAACTGATTAAAAATAGTGGTGCTAGGATTCGTTCTCAAATATAGAAATAAGTAATTGTTATAGAATTGAAAAAAGAGAGTGGTTTAATGAAAAAGATATTCATATGTTTGTTTATGTCAATGGCTTATGCTCACGAAACGCCCAAGTTGTCAATTGATGGTGATTGGAAATTACAATTACCATATTTAGAGATAGAAACGATAAATGGTAAGAAAGCTTATAGTACTACTCTAATCTCTAAAGATGGTGGTACTACATTTATTATAGTTCCTGATTCTATTGAAGAAGTTGTAGTTTATGCAGAAAGGGTTCTTTCAAAAAAGGTTGAAGAAATATGGAACAAGGCAGAAATTATTCCAAATGAAAATGCTGGTATTGTTAGAAAAGATGAATGTGGAGCTAGAATTAAAAAATTTGAGTATGGATGTCGACAGTGTCAATACGGCTGGGAACTTGATCATATTTACCCTGAAGCCAAAGGAGGTTCTAATGATTTAAGTAACTTACAACCCCTACACTGGAGAAATAATGTAAGTAAGTCAAATCATTGGCCTGAATGGGAATGTAAAATTATTTTAAATTAAATTGGAATAATTTTTATCTAATTGAGTATTAATCTACATATTTTTTTAACTAATTTTTTAGTGTTAAATAATCTATTAATTTTGTAAGTCATCAAAAATTTCATCAATTGTTTTACCAACAGGAACAGCACCATTTTCTCTGTGTTTATGTCCTTCTAATAAAGCAGTAAGAGATTTCTTATCACGAAGTAAGTTTAAAGTTTCTTGGATTTCATTCCAATAACGTTTATCCATCATAGCCCCTTCATCCGCAACTATCAGCGTTTCATTTTTTAATAGTTTTTGCTACAACATCTGGTAGATTATTTGAGTTATAAACTTAATGTATTCATTGAAATATCTCTATGTTAAATATATTATTGATTTTAGCTTAAATTGATGAGGGATGCAATTTGTGAGGGCGGTTGTAAATTTTAATATCGTATGTTATTGTCTTGACCCATAATTATACTTTTAATAATATCTAATGAAACTTTTAAGATTATATATTCATAATAGTGGTGTGTTTAAAAACATTCTTATAGATTTTACCCATAAAGGTGAACCTCAAAGTTTAATATGTTTGGCTGGTGTTAATGGCTCAGGTAAAACAACAGTTATGGATTTAATTTTTAATTTGATAAATTTTCTCAATCCTGATTTATCTCCTGAAAATATTCTTTTTGACAGATTAAGACCTAATGTTTTAACTTGGACTGAATTTGCTCAATTAGATGTATTAATAGGGAATAAAGTTTTATCATTAGTATTAGGAGATAAAAATCATATCCAAAAAGATAATAAATATATTGGAGAACAATCATTTATCATAGAAAATGAAATTAAAGATATGATAAAACATTTTGAAAATACGATTATTAAAACACCAGAAAATGATGACAATGAACCGTTTATTATCAGAAGATTGATGGGAATTAGAGAAGAAAAACGTTTTTCTGACAGAAAGGTTGAGAAGGAAAATGAGAAAATTTTTGAATCGTTTATGGAGGAAATGAAAAATACTTATACAGAAGATAAAGTAACTCAGGATGCACTACAAAATATGCCTTCTGTTTATTTTTTTAATGCTCATGATAGGGAAATTCAAGATATTCGCTATAGTTCAATTCCTCAAGAAAAACAAAAATATAGAGTAACTCATAGATATCACCCTAAAAAGAATGATCTTAAAAAAACACTGGTTTTTTATGATTATGCCTATTCGGAAAAGTTTGAAAATTTAAAAGATTGGATTAATAAGTATGTTCTTGTTGATAAAAAAATTGAGAAAATAGATAGACCTAATTTTCAAGTTATTATAAAAAAAGATAAAAAAGAACATGGACTTGAATTATTAAGTTCTGGTGAAGAAAGCCTATTAATCCTTGCAACTCAACTTTATTTAAGAGCATCTGAAAGTACCATTTTTCTAATAGATGAAATTGATCAAAGCCTCCATCCTGAATTTCAAGAAAAAATTATAAAACTTCTTAAACAGTTACAAAATGAGACAGGTTGTCAAATAATTCTATCATCTCACTCTGGAATAATCTGGAAAGCCCTTGACGAGAATAAGATAATAGATTTAACAGAAATGGTAATGTAATATGAATTTTAACACTATCAGTGGTGGCAAATATAGCTTTATTGATGAACCTGAATTACGAAATATAATTAGACAAGCTGGTCGGAAAAACATAATTTTTGTAGAAGGTTATGATGATGAAGTTATTTATAAGATATTAGATGAGGATTATTTAGATGAGGATTATTTAGATGAACTTTATTTTATAGATACAGGTTTTACAGTAGAAAAAGCAATATCTGGTTCTGAAACTACTAAAACTGGTAATTGTGAAATGGTCAAAAAATATCTAAGTGATTTTGTTCAACATTTACCTGAAGAAAAACGTTTTTATGGTGTGATTGATAGAGATTTAAAGACTGACCAAGAAGTAAAAGATGAAAAAAATAAAGCTTGCTATGATGGTAGATTATTTATCTTTTTTGAGCGTTATACATTAGAAAATTATTTTATAGAACCAGACATTTTATGTGATTTTTTAACGGGTAAATCTGCAAGTAATAAAAAACTAATAAGTATTTTGGATAAAGAAAAGCTTAAAGAAGAAATTATTGATCCAATTTTAATTTGTTTAGCATCTATAGCAGCAGCTAATTTAACTATCCGTCATTTTGATTCTTCTAAAGAATTTTTAAATTATAATGTTCCTTGCAAAGATATTAAAAGTATAACTGTTCAAATATTAAATAAACCTCAAGAACATGATGATATATTATTAAAGTTTTCAAATTTTAAAAAACAATTAATTCAAAACAATGAAACACAAAAGTTTGCAAGTACTAAAACTTACTTTTCCTATCAATTTAATATAAAATTACAAGAAAAAACTAGAGTTAATATACAACTAAATAATCATAAATCTGAATTAGCTCGCATTTTAAAAAATAAGGGTCTTCCTAGAGAATTTCATGATTTATTAAATTTAATAAAATCTTAAAGACATTTTTCCAATATTTTCAATTCAATTTAGTAAATATAATTATCCAAGTCACCAATCTAATTCCTCAGAACATTCATCAACCAATATTTGTGTTCCTTATTTATTGACAACAAGAATAAATCTTGGTTCTCTTATATCTTTCCAATAGCAAGAGATTTCTCACCACGAAGCAAGTTTAAAGTTTCTTGGATTTCATTCCAATAACGTTCATCCATCATAGCTCCTTCATCCGCAACTGTTTCATCTTTTAATAGTTTCTGCTACAACATCTGGTAGATTATTTGAGTTGTAAGCTTAATGTATTCATTGAAATATCTCTATATTAAATATATTATTGATTTTTAGCTTAAATTGATGGGGGATGCAATTTGTAAGTTATGAATTTATATGATAGTATTTTGTTTTTTTATATAATAAAAATAACTAGGACAATATTTCATATGGATATTGATTATTTTTTAAGTTAAGTCAATTCCTATTAAGAAATTTTCCTATGTTATTTGTAATGTTTGTGGAGACAAAAATATATTTAATTCAATGTGTAATAATACGAAGCATATAACATACTTCCTGAAAAATTTATGTTTTATTATATCTTGTTACGGAATATTATCGTTATTGCAACCTGCTTTTGCCAATATCATTGTTACAGCAGGTAATGGTTAACATGTGTTAATTAATTCATTATCAGAAAGTATATATTTTAAGGTTATTGATGAAACTGGGAATCCTAATACTGGAGCAACAGTTAATTTTAATTTAACTGACCCAACTGGTTCTAAAATTATTGATGGGTTGTCAAGTATGGCTGCTTATACAGAAAATAATGGACTTGTTTCTACCAGTCTTAATAGTATGAAAACTATTGGCAATTATACCATCGTTGCAACATTGGAAACAGATGATAGTCAATCAGCTAATGCAAATATAATTGTTGTGGCAAACCCTAATGAACTTAATTTACCAAGTTTGGGACTTGGAATGGCTATTAATTCAGCTTGGGCAGAAGTAGATACAAATACAATTTTTGCTGGTGGAATGAAGGTTAATAATGATGAATTTTATGCAGATGTGGTTTTAACCCCTAATGACACTGTATTGATTCAAGGGGCAATAAATGTTGATCGTAATCATGTTGGTATGCCTGCTGATATTATTGTTGTAGCTAGTTATAAACCAGTTGCATCATTTGGAGCAGTAGAAGAAGAATTTGTGATAGTTGATAGTAATAATGCACTACAAATTTGGGATCAGGATTTAGCCAGTTTAGTAGAATTTGCAAGGATTGA
>JQIA01000595.1_pt1 | contig 18794 bp, 10 predicted proteins | sample 811431 | NCBI WGS metagenome assembly JQIA01 (sample SAMN02998118, study PRJNA258478) | marine sediment metagenome | biome: marine; feature: seafloor; material: sediment; isolation source: oil-polluted sediment collected from 3 locations (0.5 km, 0.7 km and 0.9 km)... | place: USA: Gulf of Mexico ...
AAGATATGAAAGCTAGTTTTAAGGATTACCCATCTAATAGGATTTGGGGCATGAATAAACCAGATTCAAATATTGATCATCGGCGAGTACCTAACCTTCAAAAATATTTTGAACGCCAGGGAAGTAGTTTGCCAATTTCGAATCAGCCCAAAGATTACAAACCGGCTGACTTAGTGACTTGGATGCTCCCTGGGAATTTACCTCATATCGGAATTGTCATTGATAAAATTGATCAAGTTTCGAACAATCCAATCATTGTACATAATATTGGTGCAGGTCCAGAAGCATCAGATATGTTGTTTAGCTATAAAATCACAGGTCACTATCGATTTATTCCTTAAAGAGCGTGTTTATATTGCAGTTAATTGAAAACTAAAGCTAGTACCACAATCTTCATTGTTTTTGACCTTTATTTCACTTCCTAATACTCTTAATAATTTTTTAGTGATCGTTAATCCAAGACCTATATGACGCTCACCATCTTCCGCCGTTTTTGACCCACGATATCTTGCATCAAATAAGTAAGGGATTTCATCTTCTGGAATACCAATGCCGGTGTCTCTAACGATAATTTGAACTTGATTGTTGATCTCCGTTTCTACTAGTTCCAAGCTAATGACGCCGTTTTCAGGTGTATGTCGTATAGCATTTTCAATTAGATTATTCAGTACGCGTTCTAGTTTTCCAATATCTGTTGAAGTTTGTATACTCTCATTTTTTAATTTTATCTGTAACGTAATTTTCTTTTGGTTAGCTTTAATACTGAACTTGTCCTTTAAATCGTATAACAGTTCAGCTATCGGAAAAGTTTCAAAATTTGTGCTCACATGACCAGACTCTAAATGTGCGAGCTCGAATATTTGATCGACAAAGTGTTTTAACCGTTGTGCATTTTTTAGGCTTCGTTCAATATATTCTTGTCTTTTTTCTGAAGTTAATTTGTCTTGTTTGATGGCTATTGTTTCTAAGAAGCCTTGTAAAGATGAGAGAGGTGTTCTTAAATCATGGGAAAGGTGGGTGAGTAATTCTCGCCTTTCAGCATCGACTAATTTGAGTTGGTCAAATTGCTGATTGATTTGAGTAATCATTTGGTTAAATGCATCCGTTAAAATATCAATTTCAGAACTGCTTTTTGGGACCTCTATCAAGGATAGTTTTTCTTTAAACCCATCTTGTTTAACGGAGTTGATAACATAAGTTAGTTTTTTTAACGGTTGAGCAAAAAAATGTAGACTCAAAAACATTAATGAAAATAGAAATAAAATAGAAGTTGTGGCAATTAATATAATGGTTCTTAATCTTTGGTTGTTTTGTAGCCGACTATAAATACCATCATAGATTTTACTTCTTACGATAATGTATAGGTAACCAACCTTCTCATTATTCTTTAAAATGGGAGCCACTGAAAATATTTTGCTCTCGGTTCCTCTTGGATCCTCCGCAAATATTGGGAGTTGTTGTTTTTCCGTCAAAAAGTCCTTTATCGGATCCAAGTTTATTTTTTCTCTTACCACTTCTCCAGGTTTTGCAGAGTAATTAATAATAGTTCCTTTTTTATCTAATACGTAAAATTCAAAATTGGCTCCGAGGATCATCATTGAGTGAAAAAGATTGCCGATGGTATCACTATTTAATTGATCGGATGACAGGAGAGGATTGTCATGCACCAAGTGACTGGCGAGACTTTTATGTAGTTCTTGCTCAGCTTGAGCGCGAGATATTTTTTCAATGGCTTGGGATATCCAGACAAAACCGACAACCAAAATTATAAAAATAATCAGTGCTGAAAGTGACAGTTTTTTAAATAGAGATAATTTGTTTAACATGCTTTTAACCTTTATCCTTATGAATTGCGGAAAAACTATTAGTCTGTTATTGGCAACTTTCAGAAGACAACTTGTAACCAACGCCCCAAACGGTTTGAATAATGGAACCGTTTTTATCAAAGAGTTCTAGTTTTTTTCTTAATCGATTAATATGGGAATTGACAGTATGTTCATAACCGAGATGATTGTATCCCCAAACCTTATCGAGTAAGTTAGCTCGGGAAAAAACTTGATCGGGATGCTTCCCAAAAAATAAAATCAAATCAAATTCAGTGGAAGTTAACTCAATTAAGTTGGTATCGATTCTTACAGTATGATTAGTATTATCTATGATTAATTTACCAATTTGTGTAATTTCATTTTCACCTTTATTCTTTTTTCGTGATTGTAATAATTCTACCCGTCTTAGCTGTGACCTAACTCTTGCAACTAATGACGCGACGCTGAAGGGCTTGGTGACATAATCATCTGCACCAAGTTCTAGTCCTACAATTTGGTCAACTTCTGAACTTTTAGCGGTTAGCATTAATATGGCTTGTTCTGGATTGACTTCTCTTACGCTTTTGCAAATATCAAGACCATTTTTATTCGGTAACATGATATCGAGTATGATTAGTGAATAATTTGCTAAGGAGATCTGTTTCTCCGCGAGTGCCCCATCTGAAATATGGTCGCTTGATATTCCTGCATCGTTTAAATTGATACTAATTAGATCCGCGATGTCGAGATCATCTTCAACAATTAGAACTTTATGAGGTTGGTTCATTGAGTGTAATTCCACTAAAAAATAAAATAGTTGATGATAGACAAAGAATCATCTATTTATAACACTCTTTTGTAACTGTTTACCATATTAGAAAACTCTTATATTGAAATAAAGTGCAGTATTTTTGTCATAAAATTGAGAAACATGGGTGTTTATTCCTCTAGCAACTATAATAAAAAGGATGTTGTGTGAATTATTGATGATTGTTTAAAAAAACATCACTTTAAGATATTTTATTCCCAATAAAATCACGAGTTTATAACAAATTTATCACAGCAATTATTCTAAAAAATAGTAATTTTTAAGTTGAGGTGTAACTTATCAAACATAACAACAATAACAAAAGCGTGAACTTGTCCACAAATTTCAGATATTCCCATTTAATTATTAATCTGTTATATTCGAGTGACCTAGCTGTAAAAGGCTGTATTAATATGCTTGGTGATAAGCAAACTAAGGAAGGTAGGCTAAAATGAAATCTATTACAGTTAAAAAAACTAACAGAATTGTAAATGGTAAATATTTCACAAAATCAATTTTTGCATCTTTTATAACCCTCTTATTTAGTGGATTCACTTCTGCCGAAGGTATTTATCAGTTTGGTACTGATCTGCAACAACCACTAGCTTCCACAACCAATATTTTCATACATGTGCCTAATGATGGTGACATTATTAGGACACATTTGTGCAGAAAGTTGGAAGGTGGGGCAGATCAAGAAAATGAACCTGTTTCGATTAAAATTTTTAGCGTTACCACCAATATAGACGGACTGTTTGAAAAGGATGTTGAGTTAGATGCCTTGACTTCTCCCGTTGCTAATATTGAATGTGACCACGATTTTACACTGACACCAACGTTACCTGCGACACCTATACCAGCAACAAGTAATGCAATGGACTACACGGCCCTTACCGCGGGTCTTTACGCAATTGAGTTAGATAAAGTTTCTAATATTCATTATGGGCGTTGGGATTTTTCAGTAGTCCCAGGTGTTACACCTACTGCTGATGTTGATCCAACGGTCGATTCGGGGAATGTCTTTTCTTATACTTGGAGAATTAACCGAGTCAGTACGGGAATAAAAGACACAGCAACTAGTGCCGACTTATATGCACTTGTTTCTGGAGGCTTTGCTAATACCGATTATGTTTGGCAAATTGATTTAAATGAGTTTGCTGGAAGTGAATTTGTCATTACAGCCAACGATGTTGGTGTGACTCTTGATCCTGGAGTTAGTGCAACCGAAGCTGGGAATAGTGTCAGTCCACAATACCCTATTTACCTTTCTTATCCGATAGGTGCTAACCCTTCGGCTGCTCCAGTGGATAGTCCTGTTTTAACAGATACTTTTACCTTTGCTGATGATAATGGCGATCTTAATAATGCTTTTTCACCTGATGGTGATGGCTTTGAAGATACAGGGAACTTTAGCTTTACTTCTGATGTTGATGGTACTTATGAGCTAACGATTGATCTTAATAATGATGGTTTGTTTAATGCGGGTGACAGAATTTTATTAGGTGCAGTTGATGCTGGTATTTTAAATACGATTAATTGGGATGGTACTGATGTCACTGGTGCAACGGTCGTTAATGGTGAATATGATGTCCAATTAATGTTACGAGTTGGCGAGATGCATGCCGTTGTCCTTGATGCGGAAACCAGTGGTGGCGGTACCAATGATGATGGTTCGGTTGATGAAGGTGGAACAGGTAGTGATGATGGTTTAACCATTTTACAGGCAACAGACGCTTCTACTTTGGTTGGAACTCAAGTTTATTGGGATGATGCGGCTAATTTTGGAGCTGACTCCAATGTACCAGATGGTGCATTATCTTCTACTGCAACATCAGGTGTTCACCGCCATACTTGGGGTGACTTTACTGGTGCAGGGATTGGCAATGCAAATTATATAGATACTTATGTTTATGGAAATTCATCTACAGTGACAGTAACCCTCGTCGTTGCGGTAGATAATGCTTCACCAACTCTATTAGATTCTACTATTGATGTTGATGAAAATTCAACCAATGGGACAAGTGTTGGAACAATAACAGGTGCAGATACTGATGGTGATTTTTTAACTTACTCAATCACTGCTGGAAATGACTCAAATTTATTTGCAATCGATAGTGATACTGGAGAAGTAACCGTTAACGGGTCAGTCAACCATGAAGAGGTTTCTCAGCACAGTTTAACAGTACAAGTAAGTGACTTTGTTAATACAGACTCTGCAACAATCACAATCGATATTAATGATATTAATGATGCGCCAACGATTAGCGGAACGCCAGCAACCAGTGTTGCAGAAGATAGTTTTTATACTTTTACACCAACTGGTAATGATGAAGATTTAGATGCTCTTACTTATAACGTGGCTAATTTGCCAGCATGGGCAACTTTTGATGCCAATGACGGTAATATTGCAGGAACGCCCGATAACGATGATGTAAACACTTACACTAATATTGAAATTACAGTGACCAGTAATGGTTCTTTGAGCGATACATTAGCCGCTTTTTCAATCGAAGTGACTAACACTAATGATGCACCAGTAGCGGTAGATGATGTTGCTTCAACTAATGAAGACACGGATGTAACCATTGATGTTTTAGCTAATGATATCGAAGTGGATGTCGGAGATACTTTAGAAATTATCGGAGTGAGTAATCTTCTCAATGGTACGGCTACTTATACGGCTACTGAGGTCGTATTTACACCTACCGCTGATTTTAGTGGTATCGGATCTTTTACTTATACAGTCAGAGATGGAACAGTTGATGACACTGGGGATGTTTCTATCACGGTAAATGCCGTTAATGATGCGCCCGTTATCAGTGGAACACCACCAACTTCAGCGACACAAGATTTACCCTATTCATTTACACCCACAGCATCAGATGTTGATGGTGACATACTGACCTTTAGTATTGTGAACCAACCTTCTTGGGCAAGTTTTGATATCAATGATGGAACATTAAGCGGCACACCTGTTAATGCAGATGTTGGTACTGATCCTAATATAACAATTACTGTTTCAAGTAATGGAGCGTTAACAGATAGCTTGGCAGCTTTTACAATTGTTGTAGGAAATACTAATGATGCGCCAGTCGCAGTAGATGATACGGCTACAACGGATGAAGATACAGATGTGACGATTGATGTATTAGCCAATGACAGTGATGCAGATATAGGCGATGTATTATCTGTTTCGGTGAATTCAGTCGTTAACGGCACAACCGTTATTCTATCGAACCAAGTGGTATTTACGCCAGATGAAAATTTTAATGGCACTGGATCCTTTATTTACACGGTATCGGATGGATCATTCACTGATACAGCAAGCGTCACAATAACCGTTAACTCTATTAATGATGCACCTGTCATTTCAGGTACTCCATCAACCAGTGTTGCTCAAGATGTCGCCTATTTATTTACACCAACAGCAACCGATGATGATGGCGATTTAGTGACATTTAGTATCGCAAACTCGCCAGCGTGGTCAACCTTTGATACTGGAACAGGTACACTCTCTGGTACGCCCGATAATGATGATGTTGGTGACTATGCGAATATTATTATTACGGCTTCTAGTCAAGGTCCTTTAACTGATGACTTGGATGCATTTTCAATTAATGTGAGTAACGTCAACGATGCGCCAGTCGCTAATATTGATGTAGTTACAACCGATGAAGATACCGATGTTGTGATTGATGTTTTAGCCAATGATACGGATAGTGATGTCGGAGATACTTTGACAATTACCAACGTATCAACAGTAACTAATGGCACCGCCATAATTTTCAATGGTCAAGTGACTTTTACACCAACGGCAAATGTTAATGGTGTCGGCTCTTTTACATACACAATGAATGATGGTGTTCTTTCTGATAGTGCGAATGTCACTATTACTATCAATTCAGTTAATGACATTCCTGTTATTTCTGGATCGCCTGCGACATTGGTTGATCAAGATGTTGCTTACTCTTTTGTTCCAATAGCAAGTGATGATGATGGTGATACGTTAACCTTTAGCATTGCTGGTCAACCAAGTTGGACAAACTTTAGTCCAACGACTGGTGCGCTTACTGGTACTCCAACTAATGATGATATTGGTGACTATGCGAATATTGTTATTACAGCTAATGATGCTAGTGATAGTGATTCATTGACTGCCTTTACAATTACCGTGGCCAATTTAAATGATGCACCAATAGCTGTTGATGACAGTGTTTCAACTGATGAAGATGTGCAAATTGTTATTGATGTTTTAGCAAATGATTCTGATGCTGATGTTGGGGATACATTAACGATTACTCTAGTCTCTCCTGTATTAAATGGCACGGCAGTACCTGAAAATGGCCAAGTCACTTTTACTCCGGATGAAAACTTTAATGGTACGGCTTCATTTAGTTATGATATTTCTGATGGTATCACTTCAGCTTCTGCTGATGTGACAATCACAGTCAATGCCATCAATGATGCACCTGTTATTAGTGGTACGCCAGCAACTTCTGTATTACAAGATAATGCATACTCATTTGTGCCAACCGCGAGTGATGCAGACGGTGATTTATTAACCTTCGCAATTGCAAATCCGCCAAGTTGGGCTGGTTTTGATACAGGAACGGGTGCTTTAACAGGTACGCCAACTAATTCTGATGTTGGTGATTATGCCAATATTATCATTTCTGTTTCAAGTGATGGCGGGCTTTCAGATTCTTTACCAACATTTACTCTCAGTGTGACTAATACCAATGATGCACCTGTGGCAGTTGATGATAGCGAAACAACCGATGAAGATATTGCTGTAACGATTGATGTGTTAGCGAACGATACGGATCAGGATGTTGGCGATACTCTCGTCATCTCAGATGTCAACACCTTCGTTGGTGGAACGGCAACAATCGTTGCTAATCAAGTACTCTACACGCCTAACGCAGAATTTAGTGGAACAGGTTCGTTTAACTATATAGTTTCTGATGGAACTGTGACTGATACAGCATCGGTGACAATCACTGTTAATAATATTAACGATGCACCAGTCATTTCTGGTACGCCATCAAATAGTGTTGAGCAAGATAGTGCTTATTCATTTACACCAACGGCAAGTGATGATGATGGTGATGCATTAACTTTCAGTGTGACTAATCGACCTAGTTGGGCGAGTTTCAATGTTTCAACTGGTACGCTTAGTGGTACTCCAGTTAATGCAGATGTTGCGAACTACTCTAACATTGTCATAACGGTTACAAGTGCAGGATCGCTTACAGATAGCCTTGATGCTTTTAATATTAATGTCATAAACGTTAATGATGCACCTGTAGCAACAGATGATGCAGCAACCATTGATGAAGATACTGTTATTACTATTGACGTTCTTGCCAATGATACTGACATCGATCCTCAAGACACTTTAACGATTTCAAGCATTACTAATGTAACCAACGGAACTGCTGTTTTAATTGGTTCACAAATTCTTTACACACCTAATGCTGATTTTAATGGAGTGGGAACATTTGATTATGCGGTGACTGATGGTGATGTCACTGATTTGGCTAACGTACAAATAACGGTTATCTCAATTGATGATGCTCCAATCATTAGTGGAATACCATCAACCAATGTGGCACAAGATACAGCTTATGGATTTACACCCAATGCATCTGATGCAGATGGTGATATTTTAGTCTTTACTGTAACTGATTTACCTGTGTGGGCGACTTTCGATCCTATCAATGGTCGTATATCAGGTACACCGAATAGTGCAGAGGTTGGTCTTTATCCTAATATTAAAATTACGGTAACCGCTGGCGGACAAAGCGATACTTTAGATGCTTATAGCATTACGGTTAGTAACGTGAATGATGCACCTGTTGCCAACGACGATAGTATTACTATCAATGAAGATGATGTGGTGACCATCAATGTTTTAGCGAATGATACTGATGCTGATGATGGCGATACTTTAACTGTTTTAAGTATTAATAGTGTGACAAACGGTGTCGCTACGATTGAAAATAATCGAATTCAATATACGCCAAATGAAGATTTTAATGGGGTTGCTACTATCGTTTATGCGGCAACTGATGGTGTATTAACGGATACTGCTACGGTTACCATTACCGTTGACTCAATTAATGATGCGCCAGAAATAAGTGGAACACCAGCCACATCCGTCTTAGAAAATTCACTTTATTTATTTACCCCTGTGGGATTAGATGATGATGGAGATACGCTAACCTTTAGCATTAGCAATCGACCTGATTGGGCTACATTCTCAACTTCTAGTGGTGTGTTAACTGGAACACCGGATAATAATGATTCTGGAATTTATGGAAATATACTGATTAGTGTTTCAAGCCAAGGTGGGTTAAGTGATTCATTACCGGCTTTCACAATTGAAGTAGATAATGTGAATGTTGCCCCTATAATAGTTGATGATAGCGCAACGACAGATGAAGATGTGGCTATTTCAATTGATGTACTGGCTAATGACACAGATGTTGATGATGCTGATACTTTAATCGTTACAGCGGTTAGTGCGGTAGTCAATGGTACTGCTGAAATTGTTAATAACCAAGTGTTGTATACGCCTACCTTAAACTTTAATGGTGTAGGGTCATTTACTTATGCTGTGACCGATGGTGCGGTTAATGATACGGCAAATGTGTCTATTACAATTAATTCGGTTAATGATGCGCCTGTCATTTCAGGTACTCCTTTAACCAGTGTAGCGCAAGATATTCTCTACACCTTCACACCAACAGCAACCGATGATGATGGAGACGGATTAACTTTTAGTATTAACAACACACCATCTTGGGCTACATTTAGCACGGTAAATGGTGCGTTAACTGGTACGCCAGGAAACGATGATGTTGGTAGTTACCCCAACATTCAAATTACGGTTACTAGTAATGGAGGTTTATCGGATTCATTAACCTTATTTGCAATCACAGTAACCAATGTAAATGATGCACCTATCGCTGAGGATGACTTAGCGACAACCGATGAAGACACCGCTGTAACCATCAATATCTTAATTAACGATTCGGATTTGGATGATGATGAATTAACGGTTGATTCACAAAGTGCAATCAATGGAACTCTGGTACTTAATAATGATCAGACGCTGCTTTATACACCTAATGAGAATTTCAATGGCACAGACACCATCACATACACTATTAGTGATGGAAATGGTGGGAGCGATACAGCTGAAGTTGTTGTAACAGTCACTTCTATCAATGACGAACCAGTCGCGTTAGATGATACGGAAACTATTCTAGAGGGGACGTCAGCAACAACGTTTGTTTTAAATAATGACTCAGATGACGATGGCGATACTTTAACTATTATCAGTGCTGATGCGACAAATGGTGATGTCACAATTAATCCTGATGGTAGCTTAACCTATACTCCTGTTGTTACTTTTGTTGGTGTTGAAAATATTGTGTACACCTTGCAAGATGGCAATGGCGGACAAGCTGCCGCAACTCTAGTTGTTTCAGTCAACCCTGTAGCAATTGAAATTAGCGGTACACCGACAACTAGTTTATTGGAAGGTGAAGAGTATGCGTTTACGCCAACAGTTCAAGCTTCAAGTAACGTGTCTTATACCTTTAGTATTACTAATCTTCCGACTTGGATGACGTTTGATACAAGTACCGGTAATTTAATTGGAACGCCAGAACGGGGTGATGTTGCAACGTTTTCAGCTATCGAAATATGTGTTGATGATACTTTTGCCGTTGATTGTTTAGCTACTTTTGATATTGCTGTGACAGGTGATCTTGATAGAGATGGTACCGGCGATGATGTTGATGAAGACATTGATGGCGATGGTATGAGTAATGATTTTGAAACGGCTAATGGTTTAGACCCAGAAGATGCGAGCGATGCAAGTGAAGATGCTGATGGCGATGGTGTATCAAATTTAGATGAATTCCTAGCAGGAACGAATCCTAATTTGGATGACAATCCGCCAACACTATTACAACCAGCAGATGTAACCATTGATGCAACCAGTCTACTAAATGAAGTTTCCATTGGAGATGCAAGTGCAACTGATTTTGTTGATGGTGTTAGCGTTGATTGTTGTGAAATAATCAATGATGCACCAATCAGATATGCACCTGGTACAACCGAAGTGATTTGGACTGCGACTGATGATGCAGGCAATGTTACTACGGAAACTCAAGTAATTAAGGTTAACCCAATCGTTTCATTTGCGGGTGATATTACCGTTGCTGAAGGTGAACAAGGCACTGTTACATTGTTATTAAATGGTGATGCACCTGATTATCCTTATGATGTTGTATATTCGCTTACCGGCGGGACAGCGACTGAAGGAGATGATTATACTTGGACAGTAGCTACTGCAACATTTACCGAAGGAACCAGTTTAGATATTAATTTCGATATTGCAGAAGATAGTGTTGATGAAGGCGTTGAAACCATCACTGCAGAAATAGGTGGCAATGAAAATATTGGTGCACAGTTTATGGTTGAAGTTAGCATAAGCGAAGAAAATATAGCTCCGTTCGCTAGTTTGATAGTGCAACAGGGTGGTATTAACGTGAGCCAAGTTCAACCTGACTTAGGAAACGTGACGATTACTACGGCAATAGATGATGCAAATAGTAATGACACTCATACTTATGATTGGAGCGCGACTGATAACAGTCTTACTGATACTTCAAGTGAAGATGCTCTCTTTGTCTTCGACCCAAGTAACGTGTCCTTAGGAGTTTATCGTATTGCACTTACCGTAACAGATAGTGGATCACCAACAGAAAGCGCATTTACTATTAACGACTTGAAGGTTGTGACTACCGCTCTGGATGAAGATACTGGTTTACCATGTAATATAGTTCCTCACAATTCTAGCGTTCTTGATCAATACCTAGTTGAGACTCAAATGGGAATATGTATTCAAACCAGTCAATTCTCTAAGTTAAGTGAAGGTGGCGGGGTGCTATTGAGCGTTAGTGATTTTACTAACCAATCAGGATTGTCTGACGATGAACATACGACCTTTGGTGGAAGATTTGATTTCAATTTACAGTCATCTTATGCATTTGCTGGATATCAAGGTACTGTTGTTATTCCATTGAGAGAAGCTATACCTAGCGATAATTTATTGAGAATATTAGTTGCTGGAAGTTGGAGAGATTTTGATACAAGTGGTGCTGACTCAATATTATCTGCACCTGGAGAGTTAGGTTATTGTCCTCCACCTTTCGATTCAAGTTATGTTGCAGGGTTGGTTACGGGCAATAGCTGTATTCAGATTAGTATCACTGATGGTAGTGCCAATGATTCCGACTCAAATGCAAATGGCGTGATTGAGTTTACTGGCGGTGTACATGAAAGAGTGATTCCACCACCTCCACCGCCCCCACCAGCACCAACGAGTAGTAGCGGTGGCGGAAGTTTGCCATTGGGTGTATTGATATTCTTGAGTTTGGTCGGTATAACTAGAGTTTATTACCGAAAATTGCGGTGATAGTATGAATGGTCTTTTTAACTTAAGTAATTCTCTTTAATTAAGTCAATTAAAGAGAGTTCATTTAACATGGTTGGATTTAAAGAGATTAGGACTCTTAAGACTCTGTGTTTAAAGGTTCTGATTCATCAAGTTCGGAATCGTGAGACTCTAACTCAAAGAGGTTGTCAGCATCATCATCATAATTGAAAGCACCGAGTAGAGTGACAAATTCATCACTCTCAACGCCAGACGTTTTTGCGCTGTATTCAAATTCATATAGTAAAATTAACCACGATACTTTAGTGAGTTCTTTGCTTTTTGCTTTGCTCATTAAATTATCGATAAACGAGGTTGAGTAAGAGCATTCTCCAGCTACTTGTTTAATATCTAAAAGTCCTTCTGTAGAACCGTTAGTTTCGAGTGATTCAGGATTAAAATATCGAATTTTAAAATTTTTCGACCAGGTATTTTGAGCGCGCGATTTTTTTTTACTAAATGTCTCTTCAAAATATTCATCGGGGATATCTTCATAGGGGTGAGTTGATGCCCATATCGAAACTTTATGCTTTTTATTGAATAAAAAACTGTCTTGTGAATTCTTTGGTGAAATGCATTTCTTGATCATATTTTTTACTTTATTAAGGTTAGTATTGAATAATTAGTTGTTATTAGAAGTAGAAATAACGCTATCATCATATAAAGATCTTTCTTCAATTAGAATGATTGGCGCTGGCTCCGATTTTTTTTCTTGGCTAGCGAGTAGCCAGTTATTTGATAATTTATTACTAAGTTGTGTGACACTTTGTGATGTTTGATCGAGTGACGCTAATAGCTGGTTGAGTTGTTTGATCGTCGGTTCTATTTGCTTAATACGCTTATTAGAATTGACGGCTAACTGATCGGCATTGATAAAAAAATCGTTTAACGGTTTCTTTACCGAATCAATTGAATTATTAAATCGATTAATTCCTTTTTGCACCGATTGATTTGATGAGTTCAAATTGTCTACAAGTGCTGGCAGTTTATCACTTACTATTTTTAATTCATTTGAAATACTTCCAAGATTTTTTAAAATGGTATCTATCTGATCATTGTTTTGTTTTACCGCAAGGGTAATTAATTGTAGGTTTGAAACCAAATCTTTCGCATTGTTAGCCACTTCTTCTGGCTGTAATCCATCTATAATACTTGAAATAGTTTGTGGTTCTATAATATCAAAAAATCCTCCAACTTTCATTATTTCGCTTGAATTACCAGAATAAAATATTAACGAACCTCCTTCAAGTACAGTATTAATCGCAAGTTCTCTATCTATTTTTAAAAAGCTATTCATAGTGTAAAAGTCAGCATATTTTGGATTTAATATTAGCTTTAATCGCACTGTTGTATCTTTTTGCAATTTCACTTCAATGATATTTCCAATTTCAACACCTGACAATTTTACACTGGCATTCACTTCAATTCCATTTGACTGGCTTAATGTTGCAAAATAGAATGGCCATTCCTCCAAACTTATTTGTTTGGATTTAACAATATAAATTGAATAAATAGTAATCGAAACGGCAACAAATAGAATAAGACCGATAATTCTATCTTGCGTTTTTGGTTTAAATGAGGATGATTGAACAAAGCTCATAAGCTAACTCTTTCTAATTTATCGTTATTGATGGAATACAAACTATCGGCAAATTCATCGCGGTCACCAGCTGTTGTTGTAATAACCAATGTTTGATTTAATGTTTTTGATTGAGAAACCAGTACATCTAATATTTCGTCTCTCATTTCATCTGACATACCGGCTTGGATCTCATCGACCAGTAATATTTTGGGTTCTACAATTATGCCTCGTGCAAGGTTCACGAGTCGCATTTGAACATCATTTAATTCCATAGGTTCATTGAGTAGAATATCTGATATTTCTAATTTTTCTGCAACTTCATAAATTCTCTTTCTGATCACTTTTGTTGATGCGATATTATGATACATCATCGGCATAAATAGGTTGTCATAAACGGTAAATATTCGAATCAAGCCTAATAATTCATAACAATAACGAACAGACTTAAACGTATTTGAGTCGCTTAATGTAGAAATCTCACATCCATCAATAAAAACTAGACCTTTATTAGGTTGCATAATTCCGGCGCAACATTTGAGTAAGCTCGTCCCACCGTCTAAAACCCCCGTTGCGATACAACAAACTTCGCCTCTACTAACAGAAAAATCAACATCGGTAAATAACGCTTCGTTATTTAGGGTTAATGAAAATTTGGACAATTTAAGCATGGATTTTTTCATAACTTATTCAATAGGCCAAAACGGACAAACTGATGTTAATTACAAAAAAGCCTAATAGTTGCATGGTAGTGACTTTTGATAATGAGCGAGAAATATCTGTAAAACGTCCTGTTACCATCGTTGCGGAATGAATACTAATAAGTCCTATAAAAGATCCACCCATGATTGCTTTGCTAGATAAAATAAGAACTTCCGTTAAACTAATGTGATTAATTATTACTGTTATAAAATCAAAAAGAACAATTGTATTATCGCTAAATAGTTTGAGGTATATCCATACAGATCCCATACAGAAAAAATTAAAAAAGAAGAACATCAATAATAAGGAAAGAGGGAAGGAAAAAAATACTGGCATAAGAAAAATAAAAATGGGGCTAATTTTTTGTCCTTTTAAAACTTCAAACTCATTATGAAATTTTAAATGACCAATTTCTGCAGTAATAGCTGTTGCAGATCGAGCTATTAAAACAAAGCCGGATATAAGAGGTCCTAATTCTCGAATAAAAATAATAACAAACCACTCTGCATAAAAATCAATTAAATGGGTGCTGGGCGGAATTAAAAGAAATAGTCGATCAGCGGTTACCATTCCAAATAGAATGGCAATCAAACAATTAACATAAATGGCTTTAATACCAGTATTAAATAGTTGTCGTTTGAAAAAAAAGATAAATAATTTTCGTTTGTTTTTATCTAGAAGATGACGTGTTTCTTTGAATGTGTAAACAAGCAGTCCCAAAATATCAATTAAATAGTTTATTGGATTGATTACTATCCTGCTTAGGATTGCAATACTCATAGATGTCTATCAATCCAGAGTTTTATTTTTATTGTTTTATATCTGTTTTCAAGAGCTATGCTGGCTATTTTGGCTCTATCTGCAAACTGATTTGCTAGATCGATATTTCCTTTTCGAAAATTGTTTTTCGCAAGCCAAAACAAACAATCTACGACGCCATTACTATTTTCAGCTTTAACATAGAACTGCTTTGAGAGTTTGATTATATTTTCAAAATTGTTTTTTTGAGCATAGTGAAAAAGAATAAAAGCGATACTATTGTTTTGGTAGGCATTGATTTTATTTAGATTGTTTTTGATCAAGTCATATGCTTGTTGGTTTTTATTTAAATGCGTTAGAACTAATGCGCGGTCTATCGGGTTAGAGGCGTAGCTCAAGCTTTGCTCTAATAAAGCTGAGTCCTCAGTTAATTGAGCTACTTGAAATGTACTTTTAAACAGTGCTTGTGGGTCTTGTGATCGTTTAGCTTGCCTGAAGGATTTTTGACTATAAATTTTTGCAGTATCTAGTTTGTTATGATAAATCCAATAATTTGCGATATAGTAATTTGCCAGCCATTGTCCATAAGCATCATCATATTGTTCAAAAACAGATAAGCTATTTTCTATATTTAACAAGCTATTAGTTGAGTAAGAGTGATGTGGTAGATTAATTTTGTCGTAGGCTTTTTCGAGACTTGAGTTTTCTGATTTCAACACTTTATGGTTTGAGCAGGCACTACAATATCCCAAAAGCATTAATGTGAGACAAATCTTTAAGGTTATACTGATATGTTTCATTGATTGGACTTGCTCAATTATTATGATTTATAACTCATTGATTATAAATCACATTTCTATTTCAAGCAAAAAATGCTAAAAACCGGTCAAATGAAGGAGATAAATATGTCTTCAACAGATTCTCCCGCTATTAATCGTTCAATAATCATTTCTCTATGTTTCTTTATATTAATTTTAGTGAATTTTTCTCGATTGGCAAAATAGTATTGAGACATTAGCTTGGTGGCGGCATTTTTATTACCTTTAACGGTTTGTAGTTTAGCTATTGTCATCTTTTTCGGTTGTTGAACTTTAATTTTTGGTTCACTACTTACTTCATCCCTAATAAAAGGGTTTGTTTTGTGAGTGTTTTTTGATTCATTAACATCCTGACTCTCTGTTTGGGCTTTATTGTTTGTTATTTCATTTGTTTTTTCACTTTCATCCTCAGTTAAGGGCTTAGATTCTTCATTTACATCAATATCTATTGGAACAATCATCATTCTTTCCAATAGAGCGACACGAACTCTATGAAAAGGGAGCTGTGATTCATCCATTGGACGAAATATTTTAAACCAGTCTGTTCGGTGTATGCGAGTGATCACTTCATCCCAATAACGTTTAAAATCTTGTTTCTTTAGGGCTTTGATTGTAAGCGCTTCACAGATAATAGAGTTTGTTTGTTCAGATAATGGGATAAATTGATCCGGTCGCTTCATTGTTAGAAGTCGAGTCGCTGGATAAAGATAAGCTTGCTTATGTCCATTATCAGTAAACCATTGTTGAAAGGCATCTACAAATTGCAAATAGTGCCAGCCATCAACTGTTCCAGTCTTTGGGATGATTTTCATTATTCGATTTAAACCCTGTGGATCACTTTTTACTATTTTTTTGAAGCTCACAAATCCGCTAAGACCTCCTAATATTTGAATATCAAAAGGATATTGTTTGTTGGTTGAAGTATCTGTCATACCCGCAAGTAACATTCTCTCTGTTGCGGAAGTTTCTAGTAAGTCGGTTTGCTGATTTAACAAACGATCGGCTTCTTGCAAAAGTTTTAGGCAATTTGGTAGTTGATACCCGCTTGATAGGTCTTGTAAAAATCGATTGTACTCATTCCAATTGGCATTTAAGCATTGGTCTATCAGAGATACTGCGTTGACTTTATTAGAGTTTATTGTTTCTTGAGTAGTGCTCGACATTTAACAACTTAATTTTTAGTTAACAATGCTGCTATTTTAACTTAGTCGAGCAGTTTGATCTTGTTATAGTTGCACTTGTTATAGCCGAATCTTGATTATAGAAACTCTACTATTGAATGTAATTTTTTAGCATATCATGCAAGAATTGTGAATTTTCGGCAAAGAGTAACCAGCTTATGATGCTAATATTCGCAAAAAGGCTCAGCCAAAAGAGGGTTCGGAAAGGCTGTTTTATAGTTTTGTGCCTTAATAACTTCTGTGCCAGTAACGCTCCTGACCAACCACCTAAAAGGGATAATAGGTGTAAGGTTTTTTCTGATATTCGCCATTTTCCTTTCTTTGCTGCCGATTTGTCATAGGCATATACGAAGAAGGTTAATAGGCTTATTAACGCTAAATAGTAGAAAATTATTAAATAAATATTAATTTAAAATGTGACTCCATTTTTTAAAACCAAATCATTTCTGTTTTTATCAGCCAGTTTTGAAGCTGTTTGCTTTAGGCAGTCCTCGGTAATTTGCCAATTAATGCATCCATCGGTAATAGAAACACCATATTTTAGTGAGTCCTTGTCGGTTAGTTTTTGATTGCCAGCATTTAGGTGGCTTTCTAACATAAAACCAACAATTGAACGATTTCCATCTTCAATTTGTTCTAAAATATTTGCCAGTACTTCTGGCTGTTTGGTGAAATCTTTTGAGCTGTTTGCATGGCTACAATCAACCATGATGTTTTTAGCCAAATTGGCTTGTTCTAATCTAAGTTCGTATTCTGCAATATCAGCAGGGTAATAATTAGGTTTTTTTCCACCGCGTAAAATAACATGGAGATCTTTGTTGCCTGATGTTTGTAGTAGTGTCACTTGACCTTGGTTATTGATCCCCATAAAACTATGTCCATGAGATGCGGATTTCATCGCATTGATTGCAACGCCAGATGAACCTTCTGTACCGTTCTTAAATCCAATTGGCATGGATAATCCGCTAGCCATTTCTCTATGGGTTTGAGATTCGCTAGTTCTTGCTCCAATAGCACTCCATGATATTAATTCAGATAAATATTGTGGGCTGATAGGATCGAGCATTTCTGTCGCAACTGGCATACCTATTTCTGCAAGCCATAATAAAAGTTCGCGTGCTTGTGTTAATCCAAATTCCACATCAAAGCTGTTATTTAAATGAGGATCGTTGATTAAGCCTTTCCAGCCAACAGTGGTTCGAGGTTTTTCAAAATATACACGCATGACAATAAATAAATCGCCTGACAGTTGATCGTGTAAGGCTTTCAATTTTAAAGCGTATTCCTTCGCTGATTTTATATCATGAATTGAGCAAGGGCCAACAATAGCTATCTTTCTAGAGTCTTTTCCAGATAATATATTTGAAATCGACTGTCTTGATCTGAGTACAAAGTTAGAAGATTCAATGGGTATTGGTAATTTGCTTTTTAATGTCGCAGGCGTTAACAGTACCTTTTGAGATATAATATTAGTATTGTTAAGCGGATCATCGTTTATCGACGAAGCGCTAATTGTTGAAGGTTTTGACATGATATTATCATTTGATTGGATAGTCGTTACTTCTATTAAATAACAAATGAATAGTTAATAGGAAATAACTTTTAGTAATGAAATATTGGTGAAAATGTAA
>JQIA01000596.1_pt1 | contig 18792 bp, 15 predicted proteins | sample 811431 | NCBI WGS metagenome assembly JQIA01 (sample SAMN02998118, study PRJNA258478) | marine sediment metagenome | biome: marine; feature: seafloor; material: sediment; isolation source: oil-polluted sediment collected from 3 locations (0.5 km, 0.7 km and 0.9 km)... | place: USA: Gulf of Mexico ...
AAACAGGACCAAGGTCACCATTTTCATCGGCCCAGTCGTCCCAAATTTTAACGTTATTGTCTTTTAAATATTGAATATTAGTATCACCATTTAAAAACCAAAGGAGCTCGATCATAATCGATCTTAGATGAAGTTTTTTGGTTGTGGTGAGAGGAAAACCTTGTTGCAGATCAAAGCGCATTTGATAACCAAAAACGCTGCGAGTGCCAGTACCCGTTCTATCACCTTTATCGGCTCCGTTATCCATAACGTGTTGCATCATTTCTAAATATTGTTTCATAGTTTGCTCGTCTTATTGTCTATTTTTCTTGTTACACCAAATAAACATAACCAGCCCTAAAATAATCATAGGCAATGAAAGTAGCTGCCCCATCGACATAACTTCAGCCATGTCCTTGAGGTGTTCATCAGGTTCTCTAAAATATTCGACAATAAAGCGGAAACTTCCATAGCCTAATAAAAACAAACCGCTAACCGTACCTGCTGGGCGAGGTCTTTTACTGTAAAAGTAAAGAATTAAAAATAGTACAAAACCTTCTAAAAAAGACTCATATAATTGTGAGGGGTGTCTAAACAAGCCACTTGGGTCGCTTGGAAATATCATTGCCCAAGGAACTGACTCAACATCAGTCGCTTTACCCCAAAGTTCACCATTGATAAAATTTCCAATTCTACCGGTAAACAATCCTATAGGCGCCATTGGAGCGAAAAAATCTGAAATAATGGCAAAGGATTTTCCGGTCTTTTTTGCAAAGTATGCGAATGAAATAATAACGCCTATTAATCCACCATGGAATGACATGCCACCTTCGTGAATCTTAAATAGATACATTGGATCTGCGATAAAAAAGTCAAAATGATAAAATAGAACGTAGCCAACTCTTCCCCCAAGAATAACACCTAAGAAAGCATAAAATAGAAAGTCGCTAACTTGCTCTTCTGTAAATGGACTACCGAGCTGTTTGGCGCGATAGCTACCTAGATACCAAGCACCAGCAAAGCCAGCAAGGTACATTAAGCCATACCAATTAAGACCTATGGGGCCATAGATCTGAAAGATTACAGGGTCAATATTTGGGAATTCCATAGAGCGTTCTTTATGTACTTAACTAAACCACTGAGTATAAATAATTTGACCGCCAGTGAATACCAAAAATACAGCAAAAACCTTTTTAAGAGTGGATTCTTCAAAAGCATGGGCAACTTTTGCCCCAAGAGGCGCTCCCAATACAGAAAATACAACAATCCCGATAAAAGCGGGCCAATAAATATAGCCGGACGAAAAAGAAACATCTTGCGTAGTACTCAAGCCACTAATTAGATAACCGGTCGCGCCAAATAATGCGACGGGAAAACCACAGGCCGCAGCAGTTCCAACGGCTTTGTGAGCACTTTGACCTTTAAATACATAAAAAGGAACCAAGATACTGCCACCTCCAATGCCAATTAGGCTAGAAACAAAGCCTGTGAAATTGCCGAATAAAAAGTAGATCAGGTTGTCTTTCTTTTGAATCGGTATGTTGTTTAACTCAATGTTATCGACCTTAGATAAAAATAAATAGATTGCCGTTATTAATGCACCGAACACGAAAACCGACATTAATATTTCACCACTCACTAATGATGCGACTTTGGAAGCTACGATTGAGCCGATGATTAAACCCGGAGTGACTATTTTTATCAAATTCCAATTAACAGATTTTCTCAAATGGTGTGATCGCGTTGATGAGATTGAAGTGATAACGATACAAGCTAAAGAGGTACCGATTGCAAAATGTGTGGTTAATTCAGATTCAATGCCTATTTCTGGTAGAACAAACAGTAAAAGCGGAACAATGATAAAGCCGCCACCAATTCCAAATAAACCAGCCATAAAGCCCGCAAGCAAACCAGTTAACGGAAAAATGATCCACAAAGGCAGAATATCTAAAAAAGTGCTATTCAAAAGTGAAATGCCGAAAATGAACTATCTAATAAAGAGTTAAACAACTTAAACTAATTGCCCGCACGATTAAGCGCGCCAAGTCCTTTGTTTTCCATAGCAATCAATAATTCTGATTTTATTTTGGCTGCAGTTTCATGTTTATTTAATTGTTTGCTAATGGTGGTCATTTCATCCACAGTAAATTGAGAAATCGTTTTTTTGACGCGAGCAATATTGGATGCGCTCATACTAAATTCTCTATATCCCATACCAATAAGCATAATGATGGCTAAAGGATCTGATGCCATTTCTCCACATACTTGAAGACTTAAATCATGATCTTTACATTCGTTAATTATAAATTTTAAAATCTTTAAAACGGCGGGCTGAAAGTGATTATATAATCCTTTAACTCGCTGATTATTGCGATCCACAGCAAGTAAATACTGAATCAAATCATTGGTGCCAATCGATAAAAAATCAATTCTAGGAATAATACTATCCAGTAGTAAAACCGCTGAAGGGACTTCCAGTATAATTCCAATTTGAGGCTTATAAAGGGTTCTATTTTGTTTATAGGCTTCTTCTTCAATTTCTGCAGTTGCTTGATGAATTAACCTCAAACTGTCATCTAGCTCTTCAATTGTTGCGACCATAGGTAGAGCGATCTTTAAATTCTTTCTATCGAGACTCGCTCTTAATATTGCTCTCACTTGAACTAAAAATATTTCCGGATGATCCAGAGTCACTCTTATCCCTCGCCAGCCGAGAAATGGATTCTCTTCTTTTATTTTAAAGTAGGGTAGTGGTTTGTCCCCACCTATATCAAGGGTTCGAATGGTAACAGGCTGTTCAGTATATTGTTGTAATACCTCTTCGTAAATGGCGACTTGCTCATCTTCACTAGGGAATTGTGAATGTTGCATAAATGGAATTTCAGTCCGATAAAGTCCGATCCCATTTGCACCACTAATGGCTAATTTTTCCACCAAACTCAGTGATTTTTTGTTTTTAGGGTTTCGTGTTAATTTATCCGTTTTGGTTTCAGTAGAAAATTGACTACTCGAATTAATTAAAAGAGAAATAGGTGTTCCATCTTTAGTAGCATTTGGAGAGGGTGATTCGCTTTCAAGATCTTTTGAAAGAGTTTTGTCTTCCTCAATTAATTTGTTATATCTTTGTATTAAACTCTCGTTTGGTGATACGAAGAGTTGTCCTTTGTAGCCATCAACAATGATTTGTTTATTATCTAATCGATTTATTTGGCATGGATCTAAACCCATTATTGCTGGAATATTGAATGCTTTGGTTAAAATTGCGGCGTGAGACGTGGCAGAGCCATTTAGTGAAACGACGGCTAAAATATTTGAAGAGTCTACCTCGGCTAGCATTGCCGCAGTGACCGTTTCAGCCACTAAAACGACTGGTTGTTCAAATTGATCGACGTCCTCTTTTTGTTTACCGCGCCGTAGCATATTAGCCAATACTCGATTGGCTAAGTCTTCAACATCTTTTCCGCGCTCACTTAAATAAGGATCTTCCATTGATGCAAAAGCTTTTAAGTGACGCATAATCACAATTTTTAGCGCAGAAGGTGCCCAAAGGTTCGATTTAATTTCGGTTTCTACTTCCTGCTCAATTCCCGCCGACCCAAGTATTTGCTGGTAAGCATCAAAGAGTGAACGTTCTTGCTCTGAGATCAAACCTATCATGCGCTCTGACATTTTTTTCAGCTCTACATGGGTTCGTTTAACCGCTTGTTGAAGTCTACGGAGTTCACCTTGAATATCTTGTGTTTTTCTAATTGGCACGCTACGAATATCGTGACTGGGGAAAATGACTTTGGCGACGCCGATTGCTACGCCACTGGATGCAGGGCTACCGTTAATGCATCTTACTAATTGTTCTGAACTATCGTCATTTAACAAAGCGTCGGTTTTATTACCTGATAACGTCGATGATATTTGCGCAGCTAGAGTGATTAAAAATGTTTCTTCGTCAATTTCAAATTGACGTTCATCCCTTTGTTGAATACAAAGCACGCCTAAGACTTTTCTTTGATGAATAATCGGAACGCCTAGATAGGCAGAAAAAGCATCTTCGTTGAGTTCTTTAATGTATTGGAATGAAGGATGATCTTCCGCCATTTGAAGATGAATAGGTTCTTCTCTTTTACCCACCAAACCTACTAGACCAACATTAAAATCGACCCGAACTTTACCAATGCTTTGAGGATTAAGCCCTTGATTAGCCATTAACACAAATTGATTGGCTATGTAGTCAGCTAAAAAAATGGAGCAAACTTCTACGGATAACTCTTCGCAAGTATTTTTGACAATTAGTTCAAGGACTTGCTGTTGATTATCAGCGAGTTCAACTGCTTTTGTTATCCGAGCTAACTTGCGGATCAAATGTTACTCCTGCTAAATAATTGAGCCGTTTATTCCTTTAGACTCTGTTATAGAACCAATCTATCGACGCTTTTAAAATGTCTATTTAAAAGTATATTTTAAAATAGGGTCAATATTTAACGCTTATGTTTGTGATGGCGCTTACGCCCTTTTCTTTGTTTAGCTTGTTGAGCTATAACACTAGGCAATAATTCAACTAATGCTTGTCGATATACATCGCGTTTAAACGAAATGACTTGTCGCAAAGGATACCAATAACTGACCCACATAAAGTGGTCAAATTCTGGATGCCCAGTTGCGTCAAATCTGATATTAGAATCATGCGTTGTTAGTTTTAACATGAACCATTTTTGCTTCTGGCCAATACACAAAGGTTTGCTATCATGACGAATATAACGATTAGGTAAACGGTATTTTAACCATTCTTTAGTGACACCTAATATTTTAACGTCTTTTTCTTCTAGCCCAATCTCTTCGGTGAGCTCTCTAAACATTGCCTGTTCAGCTGACTCTCCTGGATCTACGCCACCCTGAGCAAATTGCCAAGAGTTTTGTCCAATGCGTCTGGTCCAAAGCAGTTTTCCAAAGTCATTGCATACTACTATGCCGACATTGGAGCGAAACCCCTCTGAATCAATCACTTATCGTTACCAATTAATCTTATCTATCACTTATTAAAACACAGAATTGGCTATTCAGCGAATTTGTTTGGCAACAAAACCCTAACCTACGTTAAAATGGAGGAATGATTAAGCCCCCAACGACATTGAATGAGTTAAAAGAGCGCACGAAGAAAATTGCAGGCCTGACTATTGGTGAACTTGCAAAACAGCGTCAAGTAGCAGTTCCTACCGATTTAAAACGCCAAAAGGGCTGGCAAGGGCAGTTTATTGAGAGTTACTTAGGCGCTGATGCAGGAAATTTATCCGAGCCTGATTTTTCCTTAATAGGCGTTGAGCTAAAAACCTTACCCATTGATTTTAGCGGAAGAGTTCAAGAATCCACTTATATTTCAGTGGTCAATATTAAAAACCATCTAGCTCTAACGTGGGAAAACTGTGCAACTAAACACAAGTTATCGCATGTTTTATGGGTGCCAATTGCAAGAATAAAAGATCAACCATTAGAAAGCTCAAGAATAGCGACCCCTTTTTTGTGGCAACCTAATGATAAAGAGGCGGCACAGCTCAAACAAGATTGGGAAGAAGTGATGGATTTAATCGCTTTAGGTCAACTAGGACAGTTAAATGCGAAAATGGGTGAAATTTTACAAGTAAGGCCTAAGGCGGCTAATTCAAGAGTCTTGACCGATGCGACTGATTCAGAAGGTAATCACTCACAAACCTTGCCAAGAGGATTTTATATGAGACCTCAGTTTACTCAAGGGTTGGTTGATCGGTATTTGAAACGATGAAAAATTCGCTTTTAGTTTAAATATTTAAATTACAGGTATTGAAGGTTAAACGCTAATTATTTTTAATAGCTCACCTATAGATGTAATCTGAAGTACATCTTGATACTATGCGCAATTCCAAACGATCAAGCTTTTTAAGAGCTATTTTAACAAATGAGGATAAAAGAAAATGTCACTAGTAATCAAAAAATGGTATGCGGGCGATGAAGCAAATAAAGAAGGAAATTTCATTCATTTAGTCGGGCGAGAAGCTGGTTTACTGTCATGGGTTTTATCTTTATTCAAAATTGATCCAACAAGTGAAGTAGAAATAAAAGATAATCTAATTAAATTCACTTCATCATCTTTGGCAGGGCAGGAGAAAAGAATTATCCCTATGAAATCTATAACATCTGCATTTTACCGTTATGAAAAGCCATGGAAAATCGCATTGTTTTTAACTGTATTGTTTATGCCTTTATTTTTTTCAGGACTTATAATTGGTCCACTATATTATATTCTTAATAAAAACCTTACAGTTGCTGTAGTTGAAGCTTCTGGATGGGTTGGTTCTTTTTCATTTAAAAGATCGGTAATTGAAGGACAGAATATTAATGAAGAAGAAGCTTATAATGTAATTGAAAGAATAAGGAAATTAATTGAATCAAAGACAGCCTAACAGAAGTATATATTAATTCTCTCACTAGTTATGCATTTTAGTGTATAGCTGGGAGAGGTTTGAGGCGTTAGACTTGATAATTATTTATTCAAAATAAACTAAAACGCATCCTTAGAAACATCTTTAGGTAATGGCACTAACGATGAAAGTAAAAAACCAGCTACCAGTGAAATTCCAATCATTCCCACATCAAAAGCAGTCGATAAACCGGCTACAACATCTTTTTCAACCAGCGCGATAATCGAACGATAACCAACAGCTCCTGGTACCAATATAATAAATCCAGGCATCATTATCATTGCTCCAGGGATATTAAAAAAGTGACTTGCTAGTTTTGCGATTAAACCAACAACGATTGCACCAGCAAAAGCGCCAAGTGATGCGCCTAGAAATTTTGTGGCAAAATAAACCGTTGTAAATGCTGAAAGTGAAGATAATAAAAACCAGCCAGCATCTTGTTTTCGTGCAGAAAATAATGGAACCAACGCTAGGGCTGCAACACCTGCTGCAAACCAGATGCTCCAAAGTTCTACTGGTTGAACTGTTATGTTCACGGTTTCAAAACCAAGTCGATTAGCAATTTCTACTGCTAAAGCACTACCGAACGCTAGCTGTATAAATATGGTCATCGTTCCAGAAAGTCTTGCCGTTCCAGAAACTAAATTTTGAGTCGCTAGTTCCGCCAACGCTATAGTAAGAGAAAGTCCAGGCAATAAAATAATCAATCCGGAAATAATAACAACCGAAGTGACGACCTGTAAATCGAACCAATGGTTAAATGATAAAGTAGCAAAGGTGGCGATAAATGCACATATGGCGGGTAGTAAATGATCGAGAAATGCAATTCGTTTTGAGGCAACGGCGATTAGTCCAACGATTAAACCAATAGAAAATGATAGCCCCATGTCATTCAAACTACCTGAAAAAATTCTAGCGATACAAGCAGAAACCACAGCAAATGCTAGTACAATTATCCAAGAAGGATATTCAGGAGCAGAAGTAGCGATGTCTTTTAAGTGGTCGGCGCCTTCTTGGCAATTTATATCTGCATCTATAACTTGCTGAGCAACTTCCGTTGTTTTTCTCAATCGTTCTACGTTGACTTCGCCTGGAGCGACTCGGATTAAATAAGTTTTTGGCTCACCATCAGGTGGTAAAATAGTCATGCTAATTGACGTTGGCAATGACATACATTGAATACCATATCCTAAAGCCTCTGCACAACCATTCATGGTTTGTTCTAACTCGTAAGCGGGTAAACCATAAGTATGTAGTGCTTTTGCCAAACGTAAAATAAATCCAAGCGGTTTAGCACGGTCGGGAGAATTAGGAACGTCATCAAGTGAACGCTGTTGAGTTAAATGAGTGTCTGAAAGTTGTGACATTTTACAAATCCAAATATAAGAATATTATTCTAACCAATTTAATCGTTCTATCTGTATTCCTCAGGAGAAGGACAGCTACACATCAAATTACGATCACCATAAACATCATCAATACGATTAACGCTAGGCCAAAATTTTGAATTCTCTTGTCCTTTGACTGGATAGATCGCATCTTTGATCGAGTAAGGTTTATCCCAATCCAATAAATCAGTTTGTGTGTGAGGCGCGTTACAAAGTGGATTATTTCCTTCTTGCCAATCACCAGATTTTACTTTTTCAGTTTCGGCTTTGATTGAAATCATTGCATCTATGAAACGATTAATTTCACATAATGGCTCACTTTCGGTTGGTTCAATCATAAAAGTACCAGCCACTGGGAAAGACATAGTTGGTGCGTGGAATCCGTAATCCATTAATCGTTTTGCGAAATCAACTTCAGTAATTCCGGTATCAGCTTTGATTGGACGTAAATCGACAATACATTCATGCGCTACTTTATCGTTTCTTCCGCGATATAAAATTGGGTAATACTCACTTAATTTTTTAGTTAAATAATTAGCATTTAACAACGCCATTTTTGTGGATTCTGTTACGCCTTCTTTACCTAGCATAGCTAAATACATCCAGGTTATCGGCAATACACCCGCGCTACCGTATGGCGCGGCAGAAACGGCTCCGTTATTTTCATTAGTACCTAATATTTTTGAAACGGTATGGTTGGGCAAAAATTCTTTTAGATGTGCTTTTACGCCTATTGGTCCAACTCCGGGTCCACCGCCTCCATGGGGAATGGAAAAAGTTTTATGTAAATTCAAATGTGATACATCAGATCCCATTAAGCCCGGTGAGGTGATTCCAACTTGTGCATTCATGTTGGCGCCATCCATATAAACTTGACCACCGTGTTGGTGTATAAGATCACAAATATCGATAATAGATTCTTCAAATACCCCATGGGTTGATGGGTAAGTGATCATTAAGCAGGAAAGGTTATCAGAGACTTCCTCAACTTTATTTTTTAAATCAACTACGTCAACATTGCCTTCATCGTCGCAATTAATAATGACTACTTTCATATTGGCCATTTGTGCGCTGGCAGGATTTGTTCCATGTGCTGAACTTGGGATCAAACAAATATTTCGATGTCCTTCGTCTCTTGACTCGTGGTATTTATGAATGGCTAGTAGGCCTGCATATTCACCTTGCGCTCCTGAATTTGGTTGTAAAGAAACAGCATCGTAACCAGTGACTTCTGAAAGCCAGTTTTCTAAATCGGTAGTCAGTTGTGTGTAACCTTTTGTTTGAGAGCTCGGAGCAAATGGATGAATATTTGCAAAAGTTGGCCAAGTTATTGGTAGCATTTCTGACGTTGCATTTAATTTCATGGTGCAACTGCCTAACGCAATCATTCCGTGAACTAATGAAAAATCTTTATTTTCTAAAGATTTTAAATATCGTAACATTTCAGTTTCAGAGTGATGCGTGTTAAAAACAGGGTGAGTTAAGAAGTCATCATTTCTAACCAAGCTAGATGAGATATTGGTTTCTTTAATGAGTGAGTTTTCTATTTCAATAAAATCGATCTCTACTTCTTTTCCGCTGATCACATTGAATAAAACTTGTAGTTCTTGCATACCAACGGTTTCGTCAAGACTGACACCAACTTGTGTATTAGGATCGACTCTTAAATTAATATTGGCTTTGGCTGCTCTTGTTATAATGTTATCTCTGTCTTCTGCACAATTAAACGTTAAGGTATCAAAATAATTTTCACTCAAAATATTCACACCATGAGTTGATAATGCTGATGCTAGCATTTGAGTGAAACGGTGAATGCGGTTAGCAATTCTTTTTAAGCCTTCAGGCCCATGGTAAACAGCGTAAAAAGCAGAAATATTTGCTAGTAAAACTTGAGCGGTACAAATGTTAGAAGTCGCTTTTTCTCTGCGGATATGTTGTTCTCGGGTTTGCATTGCCATTCTTAATGCGGGGCGATTATTTTTGTCGATTGAAACACCAATGATACGGCCTGGCATAGAACGCTTGTATTGATCTTTAGTGGCGAAAAAAGCAGCATGTGGTCCACCAAATCCCATTGGTACACCAAATCGTTGGGACGAACCTAACACAATATCTGCACCGCAACTTCCTGGTGACTTGAGTAAAACTAAACTCATTATGTCCGCTGCTATGGCAACAATTGCTTTGTGTGCGTGTAATGCCTCGATAATAGGTTCAAGATCAACCACTTTACCGGTGCAATCTGTGTATTGAATAAATGCGCCAAAAACATCTTCGTTAACCGCGTCTTCTGCATTTCCAAACACTAGTTCAAAGCCATAGTGTTCAGCACGTGTTTTGATAACATCAATAGTTTGCGGAAAAGCATTTTGATCGACAAAGTAACGATGGCATTTTTTGTTTTTAGAAACACGTTTTGCCATCGCCATTGCTTCTGCGGCTGCGGTTGCTTCATCTAATAAAGAGGCGCTTGCCAATTCCATTCCGGTTAGATCCATTGTCATTTGCTGATAAGTGATAATGGCTTCTAACCGACCTTGGGCAATTTCAGGTTGGTAGGGTGTGTAAGCGGTGTACCACCCTGGGTTTTCTAAAACGTTTCTCAAAATTACAGTGGGCGTAATCGTTGGGTAATATCCCATACCAATATAAGTTGGCAACACTTCATTTTGATCGGCAATCGATTTTATATCCGCCAAAGCTTGTTGTTCGCTTCTCGCTGTTGGAATGTTTAATTCTATTGGCAAACGAATTTTATTAGGGACGGTTTCTTGCAATAAGCCATCTAATGAATTCAAGCCCAACTCATTTAACATCAACTGAGTTTCTTGATGATCAGGGCCAATATGACGTTGGCTAAATTCTTCAGGATTTTGTAAATGACTTAAAGTACTTTTCATGTTTGTCTCATTGCTAAGGTGTTACTTGGATTGCAACCTAGAACTTAAAACAGGCTACTTAAAACAGACTTTTAAAATATAAAAAGCCTCAATAACATAACTAAGTTTATTGAGGCTTTATTGAAGATTATATTTTATTAACTAATCTTCAATCTCATTTTGGTATGTCTCTGCATCAATTAAATTATCAATTTCGCTTGGTTCAGATGGTTGCATTTTAAACATCCAACCATCGTCATATGGAGATGAATTAATGGTTTCGGGAGCATCTTCTAAAAGTTCATTAATTTCTGTGATGGTTCCGGAAATTGGCGCATAAATATCTGATGCAGCTTTGACTGATTCAACCACAGCCATTTCATCTTCAACCGCTACTTCGCTATCAATGTCTGGTAACTCAACATAAACGATATCGCCTAATAGCTCTTGAGCATGGTCAGTAATACCAATTGTGACACTGCCATCATCTTCTAATCTTATCCACTCATGCGAACTGATATATTTTAATTCACTTGGTACATTACTCATTTTTATCCCCTTATAAACTTTTACGACGGATTATATTTTTACTGATTTATTTGTTTATCTATCTTTCTATATTAAAGCTTTGCCATTTCTAACAAAAGATGGTTTAACGACTTTTGCTGGAATAAGTTTGCCACGAATTTCTAGCATGACGGACTCGCCAATTGTCTTTGGAACTCTTGCGATTCCGATACTCTGTTTTAAAGTTGGAGACATAGTGCCACTAGTAGTTTCGCCAATATTTTCACCATCAACCACTACTTTCATATGCGATCGAATCACACCTTTACCTTCAAGGACTAAGCCAACTAGCTTATTTTTTACACCCAATTCTTTTTGAGCTAACAGTGCTGATTTACCAATAAAATCTCTGGATTCATTTTTCCAGTCAATTGTCCAAGCCATATTAGCTTCTAACGGTGAAACAGACTCATCCATTTCATTACCGTAAAGGTTCATACCTGCCTCTAAACGTAATGTATCACGAGCACCTAATCCGCAAGGTTTTACTCCTGCTTCCATTAATTTATTCCAAAAACCGCTGGCTTGACTTGACGGCACCATGATTTCATAGCCACCTTCACCTGTATAACCAGTACGTGCTATGAAGTAACCTTCGCAATCAACCGCAAAAAACACACCCATTTCTTTCACAGCTTCTTGCTGATCTCTGGATAAAGCTTGATTTGTTTTAGCTATAGCGTTCGGACCTTGAACGGCTAACATCGCAAAACTATTATTTTCTTCAACGGTCACTTTAAAGTTTTTAGCTTGCTCAGACATCCAAGCTAGATCTTTTTCTCTGGTTGAAGCATTTACCACCACTCGAAAATGTTCATTATTAATAAAGTAAACGATCAGATCATCAATAACGCCACCTTCTTCATTTAGCATACCGCTATATAAAGCTTTGCCAGATGTTTGTAACTTATCCACATCATTTGCCAGTAAAGTTTGCAAGTAAGATTTAGCGCCTTCCCCTGTTACTTCAACGGTCGTCATATGAGAAACATCAAACATGCCCGCATCAGTTCTGACCGCATGATGTTCTTCAATTTGCGAACCGTAGTTTAAGGGCATATCCCAACCACCAAAATCAACAATCTTTGCATTTGTTTCAACATGGTTTTGGTAAAAATCAGTTTTCTTTCCAGCACTTGATCCCATTAGGCGATCCTCAGTAATATGATCAATTAGACTAATCAATTGAACAGTCTATTTTTGAGTGCATTATACCGAGAAGTGGTCAAAAACAGAACAATTTAGAGTGTGTTTTGACGTTTAATAAACAATTAAATAGAGCTATTAAGGTTCAAATCTTATCCAATCCAGAGATCCCGATTATATCGCGGATATATACGATAAGTGCGGATAATTGTCAGGTTGGGTGTTGCTAAGATTAACTACCAATTTCCAATGTTTTCCATCGTATCCCAAGGTGCTTTTGGAGCAAGTCTTTCGCCTATTTGTAATAACTCAATCGAAATTCCATTAGGATCTTTAATAAATGCCATATGCCCATCTCTTGGAGGTCTATTGATTGCTACTCCCATTTCGCTAAGATGCTGGCAAACTTCATAAATATCATCGACCGCATAGGCTAAGTGTCCAAATTGGTTGCCATTATTATAGGTTTGCTCATCCCAGTTATGAGTTAATTCAACCATTGGTGAATCCTCACTTTCGCCTAAGAAGTAAAGGCTAAAACGTCCGGCTTCTATATCTCTACGGCTAATTAGCTTTAGCCCTAATCCTTCAGTATAAAATTTGACGGATTCTTCTGGGCAATTGGTTCTTATCATGCTGTGCAGAAATTTCATTGCTCGGTATCCTTTTCTTTATTCTGTTCAGGTGACGATGGTGAGTGCGATGATGATGGAGTATCAGAATTGATAGAATCAGCGTCCTCTATCAATTCGCCTTCAATTATTCGGTTCTTATTTGATGCGTTGGAAAAACTGGATGAGTTAGATTGATAAAAAGTACTTGATTGATAGGTAGCGGAGCTCATCCCAGCGTTTGATAGATTGATTCGACTAATTAAGAATTTTGCTATTAACATTCTAATTGTCGGAACCATTAATAAAAAGCCAATAATATCCGTTACAAAGCCGGGAGTTAGCAATAATCCACCAGCAAATAGTAGTTGTGCACCAGATGCGATTTCAAGTGCGGGGACTTTCCCATGATTGAGACTATTTTGAATATCCCGCATTACCGCAAACCCTTGTTGTTTCAGCAGGTTGACGCCGATGATTGCAGTAATAATAACAATCGTTATAGTGCCCCAAAGCCCAATTTGGTCGCCGACTTGAATAAACACGCCAATTTCAATAATAGGGACTAAAATAAAGAGGAACAATAAAAAACGGAACATAAGGTTTTGACGTCGATTCAGAGTATTTAGATTAATTTCTATTGTATCGCCTCCAGTTATCTAAATTCAACTATGTGACGGTTCTATTCTTAGACAATCTCCTAGATGACCAATTATCAAGTAACAAGGGAGTTTCATCACAATCCTAGTCAGATAAGTTTGATTTAGTTGATATTTAGCCGATAATTAACCGGTAATCCTCCCTTTTATATAAAGTGGATGTTAGAGACGTTAGCTTAAAACTGAAAAGAGCCGAAAAACAAGAGAACCGAAGACAGAGTATGTTGGAAAACCAAGTCACAGATGATGTTCAAAAACAATTTTTACGGCGAACACCGATAAAATTAAAACAGTTCGCCCGATTTTTAGGCGATATTGCTAATAATGAAGTCGATGATTTACGAATTAAGGCGCTATTGTCTCAGGTAACTAAAACCCGTGAAACTTGCATTGAGCAAGAGTTTAAACCTACCGCAAAGATTCTCAATCAACTGATTAAACAGCTTTCTATGAGTAGTGAGTCTTTGCAAACTCAAAAACCTTTGCTTATCAGGTTAGCTAAACGGCTTTCTGATCATGCATCCAAATTGTCTCAAGGGTTAAAACCACAAAAAAGACCCCTTAAATCGGTTTCTCCTATAAATAACAAAAAAAATAAGAGCGATAAAAAACGACTATCAAGTGTTAATACAAATATTGACATTCTAGAAGCCAAAGAATCAAAAAATGTAAAAGATGCAGTAGAAACAATTGAGTTTCACGCAATAGACTCTGATTTTGCAGAAGAAACAGTCATTGATTTAGATAATATTAATGATGACTTAAAATCTCTAACTGACCTTAATAGTGATAACATTAAAAGCGGTCAGATGGATAGTGATATTAGTGAGCTAGATTTTTTAGCTCAATATCATGATAGAAGCTATTTAATATTTTTAACTAGCCTCGAGTATCAAACGCCGTCGGAATTAGAACATTACAATGAACTAATATCCCAATTAAACTCACTAGGATTAGAATGTTTCAATGAAAATTCGCTGAGTGATTGCCTCGAGAAATCTCAACTGTTAGATAATAGCATTATAATTGCGCCACTAAGCTCAGCGGATGATTTAAAAGTTTTAGCGGATGAAGCGATAGAGACTAAAAGAGCTCCGTTAATATTTACAGCCAACGAGGATAGCCAAGAAAATAGATTAAAAGCGATTAGAAATAGAGGAACTGGTTTTGTCATTGAGCCTTTAGCACTAACTAGTTTATTTGACCAAGTTGAACTTTCATTTGATTTGAATTTTGAAACCCCTAGTCGAATTTTAGTGATGGAAGATTCTAAAGCTCAAGCAAGATATTACGAAAAGGTTTTGCAAAAAGGGCACTTTGATATTCGAGTGGTGAATAATCCGGCAATTTTACTTGAGGCAATAAGAGGTTTTGATCCAGAAACTATTTTGATGGATATGCAAATGCCAGAGTCATCAGGGGTGGAGCTGACTCAAATGATAAGGCAAATGCCTCGTTATGCTCATTTGCCAATTATATTTTTATCCGCAGAAGAAAACCTAAGAAAACAAAATCAAGCATTAATGTCCGGCGGAACCGCATTCATTGTAAAGCCAGTTCAAAAAGAACAATTAATGTTTATGGCTAGACTCTATACTCAGAATTACAGAGCGCTTAATCCACAAATTGACATTAATCCTGATACAAGTGTTTCCTACCCGAATAAGTTTAAACAAATCATCGCATCAGAAACTGCACGAGCCACACGCTCAAACGCTAGATTGGCATTGGTGCTAATCCAGCTAGATGATGTCGAAGAATTAATTCAGAACTCTCATTTCTCTTTTATAAACAATGCAGTCAATCAATTAACTCAAATACTTAAAAAACGGTTAAGACAAACCGATATTATTGGCCATATTGACGTGAATCGTTTAGGTGTTATTTTGACTTCTGGAGACAAAAGAAATTGGATCCAAGTCATGCAAGTTATCCAAGAGCAATTTGCTAATTTAAGCTTTAATCTAGACCAACAACCTCGGATCTTAAGTATTAGTATGGGAATTTCTGAAGTTGAACGTAACTTTAGTGCTCATCAGTGGTTAGAAAGAAGTATCCAAGCATTAGAAGCAGCGATTCAAAATGGCTCTTCACAAATCAATTGGCTTAACTAATTGAAGGAACTAGTTGAACAGACTAGTTGACTCGAATCATTAAACAGATTAATTAAATAGAACGATTTAATACGTAAAGGCAAAACAATGAAAAATATTCTGTCTATTTTTATAAAGACACTTCTTATCGTCAGTTTTTTAAGTCAACCAGCTTTAAAAGCCGAAGAAACCATCGATTTAGAAGCATTATTCGGAGGCCCCTCCGAGTTTTTAGATGTCGATGAAGCGTTCAAAGTCTCATCGGAAGTGCTTGATGATGAAGTGATTGTGCGCTTTGAAATAGCGGATGATTATTATCTCTATCGAAGCCGTTTTATGTTTAATGCCGAGAATGCCGTTCTATCGGAGGCTTATATTCCCGATGGTAAAAAGAAGGTGGATGAGTATCTAGGGAATGTAGAGGTTTATTACCATAATCTTGAAATCAGTGTACCGTTTAAGTCGCCGCAAGAAGATTTTTCTTTTACGGTAGAATACCAAGGTTGTGCAGAAGCGGGACTTTGCTATCCACCAGAAGAAAAGACCTATCAATTAAAAGCATCATCCATTGTTCAAAGTGCGTTAGTTACTCAACCAACAAAATCGATTGAAGCCGTAAAAACTAGTGCTAATGATTTTGTACCAGAGCAAGAAAAAGTTTCTAATTTTTTAAGTGACAAAAGCCTTCTTGAGATTGTCTTTTATATGGTGTTACTCGGAATAGGGTTAGCTTTTACACCGTGTGTATTACCGATGGTGCCGATTTTATCCAGTATTATAGTTGGACAGGGAAAGAGTATTACCATGAAGCGCTCTTTCTTGTTGTCACTGACTTACACTCAATCAATGGCAATTCCTTTTGCTATTATTGGATTTGTGGTTGGAAGTGCTACTAGCTTGTTCGGGGTTGATATCAATAGTAATTCCTTACAATCTGCTTGGTTTGTAGTACCTGCTGCAGTGGTCTTTGTGCTTTTATCATTATCCATGTTTGGTTTTTACGAATTACAATTGCCATCCGGTATGCGAAATAAACTGACCAATGTGTCTAATAGTCAAGAGAGCGGTACCTTAATGGGCGCTTCAGCGATGGGTGTTTTATCAGCCTTAGTGGTTTCACCCTGTGTGACTGTGCCAGTCGCGGGTGTTTTACTTTATATTGCTCAAACGGGCGATGCAGTGATTGGTGGAGTCGCACTTTATTCTTTAGCCGTGGGTATGGGCATTCCTTTACTTTTAGTCGGTGTGGGTGGCGGAAAACTGCTACCTAAAGCGGGTGGTTGGATGAATAGTGTGAAAGCCGCGTTTGGTGTGGGTATGATTGGTATGGCGCTTTATATTACTAAGCATTTAATTCCTGAAACATTGAATATGGTTTTATGGTCGGTATTAATGATTGTCACCGCAACTTATATGGGAGCGCTTTCTCAGGTTGAATCAAGTATCGCTAAACTTTGGAAAGGCATTGGTTTATTTATCTTTGCATATGGCCTGTTATTGATTGTGGGTGCTTCCATGGGCAATGGTGATTTACTCAAGCCATTAAAAGGGTTATCGGCAGGTCGCTCCCTTAGTCAAACAGCTCATTCACAAGCAGATACAAAAACTCATTTTAAGCGAGTCAAAACGATTCAGGATGTTGAAAAGCAAGTGGCTGAAGCGAATACTAACGGGCTATCGGTGATGTTTGATTTTTTTGCAGAGAGTTGTACGGCTTGTTATGAATTTGAAGAAATGGTGTTTCCTCATCCCGACGTGGTCAGCGCGCTTTCAAACACGGTGCTTATTCAAGCGGATGTGACGGCTAATGATGCTGAAGACAAAGCGTTGATGAAACATTATAAAGTTCGAGGGTTGCCGAGTATTTTGTTCTTTGATAAGGATGGTAATGAAAGTCAAAGGTTGAGAGCGGTTGGGTTTGAGGAGGCTGATATTTTTACTCAGAGGATTAAGGCGGCTTTTTCTTTGGGAATTTAATTGGAAATAAGCTTATTGCTCTACGTGTTTTAGTTTAAGGTCAAAAGCGTTTCGTAGCGCTTCGCTTGCCTACGAGTAACTTTTTCCATGAGCTGAAAAAGTAACCAAAAAAGCCCTTGGCGTTCCCACTGGGGAGTGGATCTAGTCTAGGTTAACTTTATTACTTTATTACTTTATTCTTTGAGTATTTTAGCGTTTGATGGTCAAATCCATCGATTGTTTAATTCCAGGTTATAGTAATAAAAACAATTATTCCAAGCCATATAACATACTCAAAAATGTTTCTAGACTTATTTTCTTGTAATGATGGTGCGCCATGTTCTTCATCCGACGCTTTTATTGAGTCAAAATTAAAATTATAAATTGAAAGTGCTTTTCCTTGGTAGAGGATAACATCTCTTGCACCTGCGCCAAAAGCTAGCTCTCGAAATGCTCTCTTTTCAATCATAGTCAAACCGCCTTCAGTTTTTTCCATTGGATGAATAACTATCACTGGCGATGGTACGAAATATTTTTTTTCATTCAAAGTGCGAATTATGTGTTGAAGTAATTTCTCAGCAACTTCGAAATCAGAAAACAAAACTCTAGGATGAGAAAATGGATTAATTACAACAGTATTATCCTTCAACGCAAGTGAACTAGCATTATTTCCAATGGCGGTTATTGTCTTCTTTCCTTTTTTGTCAGACTCAATGGCAACTAGAGGTTGCTCGTCATATATCTTTTTACTTTCTATATTCGATACTTTAATTCGCTTTTCCCATATTTGAACATATAGGATAGTCTTGTATCTATTAATAATATTTATTAGCATCATTACTCTTTAGGAACTAAACATTGGTATAAGCAAGCTGTTTGATGGTTTCTCTAATTATAAAATATAAATAACCTATCTCAATAAATTATTTACACACTAACTAAAGAATCGAGTTGAAAGAGGCAAACTACCTAACCGATTTAATATGCCGACTGATCATACCTACAAGCTTAGGCACCAATTCTTTTGGTAAATCATGCCCCATTCCTTCAATAAGTTTAAGCTCAGAT
>JQIA01000597.1_pt1 | contig 18751 bp, 12 predicted proteins | sample 811431 | NCBI WGS metagenome assembly JQIA01 (sample SAMN02998118, study PRJNA258478) | marine sediment metagenome | biome: marine; feature: seafloor; material: sediment; isolation source: oil-polluted sediment collected from 3 locations (0.5 km, 0.7 km and 0.9 km)... | place: USA: Gulf of Mexico ...
CAATGACTGTGCAGCCGGAAGACAGGAAAGAAGAGACATTGCCTGATGCATTCCAATTGATAATACCCGGTGTAGATTTTGATTCCGGCTTGAAAAAGGTTGGTGGAAACAAGAGGCTGTATGCAAAATTACTGAGTGAATTTGTTCGGGATTACAAGGATGTCCCGGAAAAGATAAAAAATTTGCTTGAAAAAAAAGACATTGAGACCGCCGGGCGAATTTCACATACGATGAAAGGATTAACCGGAACGCTTGGTGCAGGTGACCTCCAGTCAAGGTTTACCGAACTTGAATCAGCCATTAATAAAAACAAAGAGGCTGTTGGGCATCAGGTAAAGGAACTGACGATTGCGTTTGAAAAAATTGTATCACAAATTGCCGATGCTTTTCCGATAGATAATGGGCATGAGTCAGAAATTTCTGAAATATCAGCTGATATGGTTGATAAAAAAGAAGTTATGTCTTTGCTGTGTGAATTAAAAGGATTGGTTAAAATAAGTGATATGGAAGCTGAAGATCTTCTGAAGTCATTCTATGGTAAACTGGCTGCTCTTCTGCCTGATGATGCTAAAGGGTTGTCTGACGCTATTGGTGCAATCGATTTTAACAAAGCCGGTGCTATTATAGCGTCTGCAATTTCTGAAATTGAAACCCTGATTAAAAAGGAGTCACAATAATGACGGATAAACAAAGAATTCTGGTCGTTGATGATACACTTTCTAATATCTGGGTTTTGAATGAACATTTGATAAATCAGTACCGTATAAGTGTAGCAACCAACGGTCCTGATGCATTAAAACTTTCAGGATCAAAAAGCCCACCGGATCTTATCCTTCTGGATATCATGATGCCTGAAATGGACGGCTATGAAGTTTGCAGGCAGTTAAAAAGCAACCGTGATACCTGTGATATCCCTGTTATCTTCCTTACTGCTAAAACCGAAATAGAGGCTATTGTAAAAGGTTTCCGGGCTGGTGCGGTTGATTATGTTACAAAGCCGTTTAATGAAGAAGAACTCCTGTCCAGAATAGATACCCATCTTCAACTGAAGAAAGCCAGGGAGACAATTGAAAATGATACTATAGAAATAAGAAATCTCAACAATCACCTTCAGGAAAAAAATCTGGAGCTGATTACCTTGAATGCATCCATGGAAGAGATTGTAAAACAGAGAACCATAGAGCTGGAAGGGGCTAATATACGATTGGAATCCCTGAATAATGAAAAGATGGCTTTTATAAGATATCTTTCTCATGAAATGAATACACCCTTGAATTGTATTGCTGCTACAAACGTTATTGATAAAGATACCATGAGTGATTCTAATCTGGAAATGATTGAGATTATTGAAGATGGTTTTTGCCGTTTAAATCAATTTGTCAAAAAAGTGATAGACTATTTTACTTTAGCTAAGGATCAAGCTGTTTATCAAAAGGTTGAGGTTTATTTAGGGGATGCTGTGGGAAATGCATTGAGGGATTTACGTAATGCGGCAGATGCAAAAAATATCTCTTTAGAAATATTGCCTGGAGAAGAGATTTCTATAGTTGCTGACAAAAACTATTTACATGAACTTATTTTAATTCTGGTTGAGAATGCGATTATCTATTCACAACCCGGAAGTAGGGTTGTCATAGAGACAATAAACAAAAACAGTTATCCTGTTCTTCGGGTCACTGATACAGGTAAAGGGATAAAAAAAGATAATCTTGATGCTGTTTTTACGCCGTTTGTCATTAAAGAATTCGACAGGCATGGTGGTGGGCATGGGTTAAGCCTTCCAAAGGCGAAAGTCATTGCTGAGGCACATGGTTGGTCAATTTATGCAGAAAGCAGCGGAATCGGAAACGGTGCCAGTCTAAATGTTGTTTTCAGGTAGACAGGTGGCTTCCGGCATTGAGATTCTTTTTTAAAATGAAAATTTTCATTTTCGTTCAAACACTAAGTAAAAATATCATATAATAACAGGAGAGAGGTCAATGATGGATAAACAAAGAATTCTGGTCGTTGATGACACACCTGCAAATATCAAGGTGTTGAATGAACTGTTACGGGATCAGTATCATGTCAGTGTGGCAACCAGTGGGCCGGGTGGCCTTGATATTGCCGCTTCAGAAAATAGGCCTGCTCTTATTCTGCTGGATATTATGATGCCTGATATGGATGGGTATGAAGTAATAAAAAAGCTAAAGGAAAATCCGAAGACAGAAAAGATTCCGGTGCTCTTTATCACAGCCAAAGGAGAGGTTGAGGATGAAACCTATGGGTTGTCACTTGGCGCTGTTGATTATATCAGAAAACCGATTAGTCCGCCCATTGTCAAAGCAAGGGTAAATGCACATATGAGTCTGCATCTTTATCAGGAGAACCTTGAAGAGCTGGTTGCAGCTCGTACAAAGCAGCTGCGAAACGGCTATATAGATACTGTGCATCGTCTGACGCTGGCATCAGAATATAAAGATGAGGATACCGGTTCCCACATCAGACGGATCAGCTATTATACGAAAGAACTTGCGCAGCGACTTGGGATGGACAGCACCTTTGCTGAAACAATCTTTTATGCATCGCCCATGCACGATATCGGAAAAGTTGCGATTCCTGATTCTGTGTTGCTTAAAAAAGGGTCGTTGGATGATGAAGAGTGGGCAATCATGAAGACACATGCCGAAATCGGAGCAAAAGTACTCGAAGGGTCAGATTCTCCTTTTTTAGAAATGGCGGTCGATATTGCCGGGTGCCACCACGAAAGATGGGATGGTAAAGGGTATCCAAAGGGTTTGAAAGGTGAAGATATACCACTTACAGCCAGAATTATGAACATTTCAGACCAGTATGATGCTCTTCGAAGTATACGCCCTTATAAACCGGCTTTTGATCATGAAAAAACAGTATCCATCATTACGAAAGGTGATGGCAGAACCATGCCGGATCATTTTGATCCGGCTGTACTTAGAGCCTTTGAACAATCACTCTCAGTCTTCAATGATATTTTTGAATCACATAAGGATGATTAACATCAGTACATTAATCAGTCAGGAAATAATTGACAAAAGGAGCAATAGATGACTGCAAAGAAGAGGATTCTTGTTGTTGATGATACGCCCTTAAATATCAAAGTACTGAATGATATACTGAAAGGTATATATCATGTCAGCGTTGCTACGAATGGGGATGATGCTCTTACCATAGCAAATGCTGAAGCAAAACCGGATCTTATTCTTCTGGATATCATGATGCCGGGTATGGACGGATATGAAGTTTGCAGGCGGCTAAAGGCCAGCGGTGAAACCTTATCAATCCCGGTTATCTTTGTGACTACAAAGGGAAACGAGGAGGATGAGTCAAACGGCTTTGATGTCGGGTGTGTTGATTATATCACAAAACCGGTAAGTACTCCGCTTGTTCTGGCACGGGTTAAAACACATGTAGAACTTGGGCACGCCCTTGAAACTCTGGCAATCCAGAATATGGAGTTGATAGAAGCTGCAAAGCTCAGAGAAGATGTTGAAGAGATTACACGACATGACCTGAAAAACCCTTTGTCGGGTATTTTTTCAGCAGTCGATCTGATGGAAATGATCGGGGAACTTAGTCCTGATCATAATGAAGCTTTAGAAGTAATAAAGGAATCCGCACATAAAATACTGTCAATGGTAAATGCTTCTCTTGATCTGTTTAAAATGGAGAGGCATTTATATAATCCGGAGCTTGTTGATGTTGATATGATTGATGTTATCAGTCGGATAGAGAAGGAGTATGCTTCTCTTCTTAACATATTTCGAACGTCAATATCTGTTCAGGCAGATGGTCGGCCTTTGGACGGAAAAGAACCCTTTATGGTAAAGGGTGAAATGCTCCTAATATATTCCATGATGGCCAATTTGATAAAAAATGCTATTGAAGCAACACCAGAAAATGAAACAATTTATATTTTCCTCTCAAGGCATGATTTAACTGTTGATATCGCTGTTAAAAACAAGGGGAGTATTCCGGAAGAAATTCAAAAAGTTTTTTTTGAGAAATATGCCACCAGTGGAAAACCAAGGGGAACAGGTATAGGAACATACAGTGCGAAGCTGATTGCCCGGACTCTGAATGGAGACATATCAATGACTTCTTCAGAAGAAGAGGGGACAAAGTTGTTGATCCGGCTGCCTTTGTAATCTGACTCCATGGGGTGCGAAAATATTTTGTTATATTGCTAAAGAGCCTGACACTGAATTGACCTGTTTTTTGTCCCCTGATTTGTCAGGTGTAATGAGTAATTATTCATGTATTAATCCCCTCAATTATTCCAAAAATTACAGAAGCGTTTACATCTACCGGTATTCAGCCGGTAATATGCAGGTATTAATCAGGCCTTGTCCTTCAGCGGGAACTGGTTTACAGTGTATGTATTCGAGAATTATATAGTTATAAATATCACGCCAATACTCACAAGTTTTCCTGTTAAAGTATGCCTTTTTATCATTGATGTTAAGCTGTTTTATGTCTTACTTTCCTGAAATGTATCATTATTATTAAATGTCCAATCTGAAAATGGAGGAATGATGAAGACTTTAAAGTTTGTACGAACTGTATTCGTAGTTTTGTTACTTCTTAAGTTTGTTATAATCTCCGGTGGTGTGGCTTTTGCTGGTCCCTTAACAGATAGTGCAAAGGGGGCCCTTCAGGAGCAAATTGCTGATCTTGGACTTTCGAATCTTTCTCTCGATTTTAACATACAAATTCCGATAACTGACAACCCTGCAGGGCCGGATACCAATTTGTGGGCAACAGCAGTGTATCATAATGATTCAGTAAAGCGTCCTACAATTCTTGTGGCCACGGCCTACAGACGTGAGATTATGCTGCCTGCTTATCTTCTGTCATATTTAATGAATGATTATAATGTCATCTCGGTCGATATGCGGGGGACGGGCTCTTCAGAAGGTGTTTGGGGTGCAATGGACCCCATTGAGCAGTTTGACATTGTTCATATTGTCGATGACTGGATTCCTTCCCAACCGTGGTCTGATGGTAACGTGGGCATGGTTGGCGGATCGTATATGGCCATTGTTCAGTATCTTGTTTCGGGGCTGGTTGAAAAGGAATATAATGAAGAGACCGGTAAGGTTGAGCCTAAACATCTGAAGGCGCTTGCGGCATTGTCGAGTTTGAGTGATACATATAGTGAGATTGCAATGCATGGCGGTAACTTTGAACTGGAATTTATGGCTGTATGGATAGCTGCAACGGATTTTTTGTCGATACTGCCACCGGATCTGTTTCTGGGCGGGCACAGCGGAAACGGTATCAATATGGCAGATATTGAATACGCGACAGAGATATGGAAAGAGCATTTCAATAATCTTGCCGTTCCTGTTAACTGGATTCTTGATCCCTCAAATATGGTAAAGAACGCCTGGTATGAAGATAAATCCCCATTTATTTATTGGCCTCAAAAACCTAAAGGTGGCTGGAACTTCGGTCCTGACTATCCACCATCGACCGGCAGGGCAACAATACCTGAAACAATTCCTATTTTTAATACAGGGGGATGGTTTGATATTTTTACACGGGGAACACTAAATAATTATCAGTATGGTCTGGCTGAACATTCTGATTCAGACAAGGCGCTGATTGTCGGACCCTGGTACCACATAGATGCTTCGATGCTTTGTCCTGGCTTAAACGGTATCGGGCTGGGCGGGAAAGGCATTCTGAACAATGATCTTCTGGTTCGCTGGTTTGATTGGAAAATAAAGGGAAAGAAAGATCCCTTTATGGAGAGGTATCCTGTTGCACTTTATATTATGGGAGAAGATAAATGGCGTATGGAAAAATCATGGCCTCTTCCGGAATCCCGGCTTGACAAAAAAACGTATTTTCTTTCTAAATCCAGGCCATCAAATATCCGGGGCGACTGGTTTTCAACACTGAACCGTATCAATAATTATAAACTGGTTGAGACCATAAAAGAGTCTGATTATTATAAAAAGTTTTTATGGTTTAAATATTCTAAAACTAACCCTGTTTTAAGACACGACCCGCCGGTCTTCCATGGGATATCATCCCGATCGGCTCAACGATGGTTCGGATTCTCTCCGTTGTCACTGGTCTCACAGCTTTCAAAATATACATTCAATAAAGATATTGATCATTTAATGCCATGGGAGGACGAGCGTCTGGATGAACTTGGCGTTTTAACATTCACGACAGAGCCGTTATCACAAGACACTGAAATATCCGGGCCGTTAAAATTGACATTCTGGGCAAAAACGAAATTTAACAGGCCGATTGCCCAGGCGGTTGTGGATGAGTCCCTTGATAGCATCATGGATCAGTTTAACATTGGTGAAAATGAAAATTCCGTTATTGATCTGGTAGATAAAAAAGATGTCCAGTGGGTTATTGAAGTTAATGATGTCTTTCCAAACGGCAGGGCCAAAAATATTACATCCGGTTGGTTGAGTGCCTGGCAGAGACCCTATAATCCGGCTAATCCAAAACAACTCGATCCGAATTATAAGCCATTTGATCCTTTCTATGACCACCCAAACAAAAATCCTGATCCGATTAAGGAAGGTACCCTGTACCCGTATGTTGTGGAACTCTGGCCCACGGATAACATGTTTAAAAAGGGGCATAGAATAAGGGTAAGTATATCGGCTTCTGACATTCCGCATCTGTTTCCTGTTTTCAGGCCTTCAAAAAATACTGTCGTTATTGATGATTCACACAAGGCCAAAATTGAGTTTTCAACAGTGAACAGGCATGAAGAAGGGCTCACATGGCAATGGGTTGATAATATAAGTGACTATTTGATGACACATAGGAATTAAATTGCAGGTCGGCTGGCAAATCATTGTCAGCTGGCTTCTTAAAAAATTAGAATAAAAGGCTTTTATAGTCTACATTTGTAAAATACTGAATGACATAATAGTTATGTTATGATATATTTTATCTTGTTGATTTAATCCAATAGTTACTTTTGAATTGCTATGAAACTATATTACCTCAATCTATATCTGCACGTAAATCATACTCTGATACTGACAGATCTCTGATTACTTCAGGAAAACCTCAGCCCAGTCAACTTTTTGATGTCCGGGATGTACATTTTTTAAAAAAAATTAAAGGAGTTGTATAATGAAAAACCTTTCCCTTGGAATGAAAATTTCATTTGGATTTCTTATTTTGCTTATCATTGCCAGTGCTATTGGTGGGGCAGGTGTCTTAAGCATGAAATCAGTAGAAACTGAGGCCCGGCTTCTTGCAAAAGAGTACATACCTGAAGTCGATATCGCAATCGAACTACGCGGCGCTGCAAACAGGCTGATGTTTGAATTAAGAGGATATGGTTTTACCGAAGAAGCCCGTTTTTTTGAGAATGCGCAAAAAGAGTTTAAAGCTGTTGATGTGGCAATAGATAAAGGAAGAGGGCTTGAAAAAAGGGCAATACATTTAAAGAAGCTAAAGGAACAGCTGGATGTTGCCGGAAAAGCGCTGGCTGAATATAAATTGCTGGCTGAGGAAACGCGGGAAACGAGTTCAAAGATGCAGGAAAACAGGAATACCCTCGAGGCTTCAGCAGCAAAATATATGGCCAATTGTAAAAGTTTTTTAGACGGTCAGAATGAAAAACTTCAGGGCGAACTGGTCGAAGGCCAGACCAGAATTATGACGGTAACGACTCTATCGGGTTTAGGTGCTTCAGCAAGAGTTGGTAATTTTAAATCAATGCTTACCGGTGATAAGACGCGGATGACGGAAGTCATTAAAGGCCTCGATATGGTTGGTATATTAATCAAGGACCTTGACGATGACGGCTTTTCCTATGAGGATATAACATTTCTGGGGGACATCGAGGATAGCGCAAAGGAATATCAGGATGCTCTAAAAGGTTTTCTCGCTGCTTCTGAGGGGAATGAACTAAGTAAGGACGGAATAACGGAAAACTATCTGAAAAAGCTTGGAAATATTTCAAAAGCGTATGAGGCTGCCAGTGAGGAGTATATGGAGATTCTCCATGACAAACTTACAAACGATATGTTTGAAAGAACAACAAAGATTAACATGATTAATGAAATTATTGATACGGGGAATACAATACGAATTGCATCATTTAAAGCTCAGGCCATGAGAAATCCCGCTGTCATGATAGAGGCCAGAAAACTTTTTGATGATATTGACATGGGCTTCGAAGAGTTGCTTGAAATTACGCATTCTGATGAAGATATTAAGCGTATTAATGAAGTCAAGTCCGCAGGCGCAGTCTATAATTCAGGGATGAAGGACTTTCTGGATAACTGGATTTTGTTGCAGGATATTGGGGTCAAAAGAGATGAGGTCGGGAAGAAGGTTGTCAATGCATGTGAAAGCCTATCTGATGCAGGTATGGTGGCAACTGTTAAAATTTCCAACGATGCCGCTCTGTCGCTCTCAAAAGCTTCAATCAGTATGATTATAGGTGTATGTGCTGCATTGCTGATCGGCATTTTTGCGGCATTTATGATTACAAAAAGCATTACCGGCCCGGTACGGCGAACAATTGCAAATTTGACTGAGATCTCGGAACAGGTAGCCTCAGCCTCCGAGCAGGTTGCCGGAGCCAGTCAATCTCTTGCTGAAGGTGCTTCAGACCAGGCCGCCTCTATCGAAGAGACCTCTGCCTCGTTGGAAGAGATGTCATCCACGACAAAACAGAATGCTGAAAATGCTACCCAGGCGGATACGCTTATGAATGAGGCTAACGACGTCGTTGGCTCTGCAAACAGATCAATGGGTGAATTGACGACCTCAATGACAGAAATTGCACAGGCAAGTGAAGAGACATCGAAAATTATTAAAACAATAGATGAAATAGCTTTTCAAACAAATCTTCTGGCTTTAAATGCAGCCGTTGAAGCCGCCAGAGCGGGTGAAGCCGGTGCCGGATTTGCTGTTGTTGCTAATGAAGTGAGAAACCTTGCCATGCGAGCAGCTGATGCTGCAAAAAATACAGCAGGGCTGATAGAGAGCACTGTGAAAAAAGTAAGCGAAGGCTCCAAACTGGTTTTGAAAACCAGCAGTGCCTTTAGTGAGGTTGCAGAGAGCTCAACTAAAGTGGGGAGTCTTGTCGGTGAAATTTCAGAAGCATCCCGCGAGCAGGCTGATGGGATAGAGGAAATCAACAAATCGATTCTGCAAATGGACAGGGTTACCCAGCAAAGTGCGGCAAGTGCCGAAGAGTCAGCATCAGCTTCAGAGGAGATGACTGGCCAGACACGATTGATGGAGATTGCTGTTGAAGAGCTTGGGCGAATAATCGGCGGGGTACAGAAAAGACATGTCTCAGATTCCCGTTATGAGAATGACCAGAAGAATGACCAGAAGAATGACCAGAAGAATGACCAGAAGAATGACCAGGAGAATGTCAAAATAGCAGAAGCGCTATCGTTGCCGGTTGCAATGCCGGATGAAATAAGAACAAAGGATTTTCTTCTTGAGGAAGAGGGCCGCGGGGAACCCTTTTAACAATCATTTGCTTCTTAAGATACTATGTGACGTTTTTTTAATCAACGCTTCAAGGTAGCGCGATTTCACCTGCTGATTTGCAAGGAGTTGCTTCATTGGCGGTAATTTTAATATGACACCCAGAACGCCAGCCATAGCACGATGACTTAGGAGGACCTGATTATCGAATATCAGATTTTGAAGTTTTCCACGTTCGATAGCCATAATGACTGTTTTATGGACGCCGTTTAAAGGTGTTATTACCCTGCTTTTTCTTGACTCCAGTTTGATACACTCTTTTGGGCAGACATTCACACACACACCGCATCCTAAACAGATATCTTCATCCAGTTTCGCAATTTTCATTTTTGGTTTAAATGGGTTGTTCGCAGATACCAACGCCATTGCTTCCACAGGACATATGGATACGCACTTACCACAGCCGTTACAGTCAGATTTAAGGATTGCAGGTAAAAAATTTGATGTGTGTACGGGATTCATGATTGCGAATCGTCTTGAAGCAATTAATGCTTCACAACAGCAGCCACAGCAATTACAGATGAAATTAACCCGTTCCCTGACATTTTCACCAAACTGAACAAGATTATTGTCATACGCTTTGTGAAGAAGATCAATACACTCGGACTTATCGACCCGCCTTGCAAAATCATGCCTGATGAGTGAGGCCGCCGTATTGTTAAATGTCATACAGATGTCCTGTGGTGCTTCACAGGCGCGTCCTACATGTTCCATTTTATGACGGCAGTAGCAGATACCGATGCCGATATCTGACGCTGTTTCGATGACTTCAGTTGCTCTTTCATAGTCCAGTACATGGATTGCATTCTCTTTTGACAGGGCTGACTCGTTAATAAATGTTCTACCAAGCTGGGTATCACCTTCTGTAAAGAGATCTCTGATAAAATCTTCTTCAACATTCATGTACTCATAAAAGAGCTCACTTAATACCTTCTGATTAATATCCCCCCTGACACGCATTAATGAAAATTCAAAGAAACCGGCCATAGGGGGCGGCAGGACATAAGACATTTCATTATTTAATTCGATATCCACAAGAATAGCCCTGTCTGCGAGCTGATCAAGGATTTTGTGTGTGGCTGCCAAATCCATTTTCCATATCCGGCTTGCCTTTTTAGCAGTGAAGGGCTTAACCGGCAGCAGTGAAACAAGCTCTGCCTCTTTTTCACTAAAGAGCATTTCCAGAATTCTGAATAGAAGTTTTGACGGATAGGCTCCCTGAGGGACCTGGTTTAATCTGTCTGCCAGCGCTGAATAAATTGGTTTAAGTGTTTTATGAGCCATAATATGTCAAAAAAGCCTTGCAGTTGCAGTTTGAAAACTGGATTTTTATTTTCTTATAAAATTATAATATATGTGATCATTTGCTGACGCACAGAATAACTGCTGATTCATTAACAAAACCGGCATGAAAAAACAATAGAATCGTTTAATTATGATTGTTTCCGGGGATGGATAAAAAAAAGAGTGTAAATGACAAAAAGGGTGTTTGGGCGTTTCTTTTTTAATCCCACCTGTATGCAGCCATTGAGAGGGTGCCATACATAATAAACCTGAACACAGCTTTTTATTTATGAGGCAAGATAAAGAATGAAATGTATTTTCAATCAATGGTGTTCTATTTTTAGCTTCTGATTGTTTCTAAATTACTGTATTAATAATACAGTAATCATCATGAAAAATCAATTTTCATTCATTATTAACGCTATGGGAAATATGGACTGGTTTATATTATCATTATTGACGGGGTTATCGGTTGCATCGCAGGATGCGTGGATGAAGAAGTTTTTTTCTGATTTTAATTCGTATGAAATGTCAGTTATTCCGATGCTTTTCAGCCTTCCGCTTTTTATACCGGCTCTGTTTTTTATTGATGTGCCGGTTCTGGACATGACTTTTGCTGTCTGGTTTATCTTGAGTCTTCCGCTGAACGCCCTGAGCATTATTCTTTATATGAGTGCCATCAGACGATCGCCACTGTCATTAACGCTGCCTTATCTTGCTTTTTCGCCGGTATTTATGATTTTTACAGGCTATTTTTTTTTGGGCGAAATACCAGATAATGCCGGGGTTTCAGGTGTGATTATTATTTGCATCGGTGCCTACATTTTGAATCTTGACGAAGGATTAAAACGATTTTTTGTCCCGTTTAAGTCATTAACGAAAGAGCGGGGCTCTTTGATAATGATTTTCGTGGCATTTCTCTTTAGTGTTGCTGCACCCGTTGGGAAAATAGCTATTCTCCACTCATCTCCGGAATTCTTTTCAATTTCATTTTTTATTGTTTTGACGATTTTTATGTCTTTTTGCTTTTATTCAAAAATCAGTTTCAGGCGTATTTCAAAAAAACCGTTAATGGGATTTGGGGCGGGGATTTTATTTGCCTGTCATGTTCTGTTTCATAGCTTTGCAGTTGCGCTTACAAACGTTACCTATATGATTTCAATCAAACGGTTCAGTGTCATTTTTGGTATTATCTATGGCAGGCTTTTTTTTAATGAGACGAATACATTTTTCAGGCTGATCGGAGCCTTGGTTATGCTTTGTGGGGCGGCATTGATAACGCTGAGTTGATATTCAGCGATTAGGTATTAGATTTTAGGTGTTAGCAAAGGCGTGCTAAGCTCAATCTTTGATAAAAATGAAGCACAGCATGTGCATCTTTGCTAATACCTTTTTTTTAATGTATCCGAAGCGGTGAATCATCAGTACCACCGGCCAGTATATATCTGAACATATCTATCGGTTGTGCACCTGTCAGTATCTGGTCGTTGGTAAACAGAAATGTTGGAACGGCTGAAACCTTTAACTGGCGGCCTTCATCCAGAGCCGAAACCAAACGATTACGATATGTACCGTCTCTTAAAACATCCTCAGCTTCATTTCTATTGATACCTGCCTTTTCAACAATTTTAAAGAGGACCTCATGGTCGCCAATGTTTAAACCGTTATGGAAAAAGGCAGTAAACAAAAGGTCGTGTACCTCTTCATAGAGGTCTTTATCCCGGGCAAGCTCTGAAAGTTCAAGTGCTGCGCGGGAATTATAGAGGTATTCAACTTTATTAAAATGAATTCCATAGGGATTACCGCTCTGATTCAGCCCGTTAAACATCGCATCTCTGTTCGCCCCCGGAAATTTGCCGGAAAGCAATACGCCTTCAGGCGGTGTGTCCGGATGTATCTCATATGGAACCCAGGTAACATTCAGCTCATATTCTTTTTTAAGTTCGTCGACAATGCCCTTGCCGATGTAGCAGTATGGTCAGATATAATCTGAGAATATTTTTATTTTATGTATCATGGTTTCACCTCATGTTTTTGTTTTCATATACATTTAAAATGGGTATGCTTCTTTGAAATGTCAAATAACGAAAGGTTTTTACAGATAGTTTTTACCTGAAGTACGGGTATATTTTTTCAAAAGGAATCCTTCCATGTTAAAATCAGATGACAAAACGGTTTCACTGGTGCTCGGCAGTGGTGGCGCCCGGGGGCTTGCACATATTGGTGTTATTCACTGGCTGGCAGAAAACGGGTATATAATAAAATCGATTTCAGGGTGTTCAATTGGTGCCCTCGTTGGCGGGATGTATGCCACAGGAAAATTAGACGATTTCGAGGCATGGGTAAGAGCCGTTACCAGGCGTGATATCTTTACATTTCTTGATTTGTCGATGCAGAAGGGCGGTTTTTTTAAAGGGGATAAGGTAATGGAGGCACTTAAAGGCCTTGTCGGGGATATGTTAATCGAAAACCTGCCAATACCTTATACTGCAGTTGCAACCGATATTAAAAATGAACGGGAGGTCTGGATTAACAAAGGCTCGTTATTTGATGCTATCAGAGCCTCCATTTCGTTGCCTCTTTTTTTAACGCCATTTGAAATGAACGGGGTGAAGTTGATCGACGGCGGTGTGCTTAATCCTGTACCAATTGCCCCTACATTTATGGACGATACTGATATTACAATTGCTGTGAATCTGGGTGCCGCAACGGAGCCTCCTGAAAAAAATAAAAAACCGGCGATTGAAACGGCGAAGCAGCCATCTGATTTTCAAAGCAGGATTGGCGGGTTTATCGAAGATATTAAGGATAAAGCCACATCTTACTTCACCCCCGACTGGAATATATTCGATGTTGCCAACCAGTCTTTTGATGCTATGCAGAGTACCATTGCACGGCAGAAACTGGCAGCATATCCGCCGGATGTAACGATTAATATTTCCCGGTATGCCTGTGGAACGCTTGAGTTTGACAGGGCAGAAGAAATGATTGATATGGGCTTCCGGATGGCGGAAGAGGATATGGTTATATCTGGCAGGGGGGCTGACTCGCTTTAACATATATGTCTTCCCTTGCATGGAAAATGTCTTTTTCGGCACTTCATTGAGGGTGCCGATTCTGGTAAAAAAGAAGCCGGTATTGTTTGAAAATAACTTTGACTTTTATTGGTTAACAGGGAGATACAAGATGAAAGATGATCATATCCAGATAGAAGATAAACTCAGCACTAACCCTTTAAGAGTGCCGCGATTGAATGGCGAATACCCACAATCGTTTATTGATTTTTTAAAGATAGTTTATACTGGTGAAGAAGCTGCTGTTGTGAAATTTTTAAATCCGATCCCGGGTTTCGTGACGAGTGATGACATAGCGGAAAAAACAGGAATAGAATTAGACGAGGTCCAGAAAAGACTCGACAGAGTCCGGCTTAAAAATGCCTGCATGGGGATGGGGAATATGTTTTGCCTGCCGCCAATTCCGATTTTATTGAATATCCATCATTTCTATACGGATATTAAAGAAAACGATCTTGCGTCAATACCAGTTTACAGAGACTTTTTTATCGATAAGGGATACAGCCGCTATTATGAAACGTCTGAAGCAGGAACCCCTGTTTTTAGAGCAATTCCGATTGAAGAGAGTATCCGTTGCGGTCAGAAAACTCTAAAGGCGGAAGAGGCTCATGCATTTATCAGGGAGAGCGAAACAGACGATCTTGTTCTAACGGCATGCCCCTGCAGAACCCGTGCGGAAAAAGCGGGTGACAGAGAATGTAAGGATAAATTTCCGATTGCATCCTGCATTATGATGGGGATGGCTGCGGTTCATTTTGAATCAATCGGTGTGGGTAAACGTGTCTCCAAAGATCAGGCACTTGAATACCTTGATGAGATGAACAAAATAGGCATGATAGCCTGTACGGAGAACGCCGAAACACAGAATACAATCATTTGTATGTGCTGTGAATGTTGCTGCTCTCAGGTCAGGGGGATTACCCGCTGGGACAATCCTGAATCCATTGCACCCTCCAATTTTATTCCGGTGACAACTGAAGACTGTATCGGCTGTGGGCTCTGTGCCAAACGTTGTTTTTTCGGTGCTCTTGAAGTCGATAAAGAGACAAAGACGGTTAAAGTTGAACCGGACAAATGCCTCGGTTGTGGTGTCTGTACCTTTGCCTGTAAAAATGATGCCTTAAGGCTTGAGCGGCTCGAACGGTCAACACCATTTGCCTCAGTCGGTAAACTGATGAAGGCATTTAATACTGAAAATAAAAAGATCGATATTTAAAATGGTAATAAGGGGTAGTTGATCATATAATCAGCTATCCTTCAATTTTAGCGAGGGTATTTTTTAAGGTCTCTGTTGCTTCATTGACCATTCTTTTAATAAGTTCATCAACCGTTGGAATATCATTAATGCGCCCAACAGACTGGCCGATTGTCAGCATTGCCTCTTCCGCGTTTCCTTCTTTCCAGACTTGTTTTGCCCGTTGACCAGAAATTAAAGGGATAAGGTCAGCAAGATCACCGCCGGCAAGTTCCACCTCCTCCACTTTCCGCATAATATTATTTCGAAGAGCCCGGACCTGAAGACCGAATGCACCTAAGAGTGACTGGAGATTGAGAGAAGTGTCATTTTCATTTTTTTCGAGAAGGACTTTGTAAATGTTTTCATGAACACCGCTTTCTCTGGTTGCTAAAAAACGTGTCCCCATCATGACACCGTCAGCGCCTAATGCCAGGGCTGCGGCAAGACTTTTTCCATCTGCCATGCCACCAGCTGCAAGAACAGGAATATCTGTCTCTTCTACTACTTTTGGCACAAGAAGCAGCGTCGATACATTATCTTTATGCGGAAATCCACCCTCTTCAAAACCGGCAACCGTGACGGCATCATAGCCGACTTTTTGAGCATGAACGGCATGCTTAACGGTTCCGACTTTATGAAGGACTTTAACGTCTGCTTCTTTTGCCATCGGAATAAATTGAGGACCAAGGAAGGTGTCCACAGGTGCGCCTGCAATTTCGATGGCTTTTACTTGTCTTTCACAGCAGACCTGGAAAAATTCCTGAAGCAGTTCAACAGGCAGTCTGATTGACGGCATCGTTGTTATGTTTACGATAAAAGGGTTATTTGTCAGTTCAAATGTTTTATCGATTGCTTCGCGAAGTTCATCTCCTGAATTATAGTTCCCGGAAGTAAGATTACCCATGGCGCCGGTGTTGCTTATTGCAGCTGCGAGTTCCGGTTTTGCGATCCACAACATGCCACCGCACTGGATAGGGTATTTGATGCCAAAAAGTTCTGTTATTCGAGTTTTCATAATAGGACCCCTTTCTGTGTTATAATCTGTATCGTATTTTTGATTTGAGACCAATTGACAGGGTGATTATAAGGTAATACAGAAAGTCCTGTTTTCCAATGAGTTTGTTTAAAAAAGTCATGTGTTTTACGTCTTAATGCTGAAAGCAATGAGGGATACATCATCAACATAATCTCTGCTTCCCCGGAAACCGTCAAGGGATGCAATGAACTCTTTTCTCTGTTCCTCAAATGTGAGCGGGCTGTTTTTTAGGAGAGTCTTTTTAAGCCGGGATGAACCGTAGCGTCTCTTTGTTTTTTCTCCCATCTGATCAACAACCCCATCCGTCGGCAGGTAGAACTGCATCCCTGGTTCAATAGGGATAGTATGGTTTGTAAAATCGTCGTTTGTCTTTGAATCAGAGTACCCGATGCTTTTCTTGTCGCCTTTGATAGTGCTGATTATCTCGTTTTGTATATAATACAGATTCTGACGTGCTCCTGAAAAGATGAGATTGTTCTCCTCCGGATCAATAACGCATACAGCAAGGTCGAGTCCTTCATCTGAAAAGGAATGAGCCGTATCCTGTTTAAGCGTTTCGCGGATTCGTTTGTGGAGTTTCTTTAAAATTTCAGATGGAATCAGGCATTTTTCACCCTTTACAATTCGTTTTAATTCTGAACTGGATAGGAGGGTCATGAAGGCTCCTGGTACACCGTGTCCGGTACAGTCGGCAACGACAATAATATATTTTTCGTCAATTTTATCGATATAATAAAAGTCACCGCCAACGATGTCACGAGGGCGCCAGAATACAAATGAAGACGGGAGCCATTCGTCAACCTTAACCTGATTTGGCAATATGGATAACTGAATCAGTCCGGCATATCGTAAGCTGCTCATAATGTGATTATTTGCAGTTTCTACCTGCTGAAGAGTCGTATTAAGTTCCTCTGTTCTTTCGGTGACTTTTTTCTCTAAAGTTGCGGTTGCTTTTTTCTGAATATCAAGAGCCCTCTGGTCTGCAATTCTGGCTTTTTTTTCCGACTCAAGTATCTCTTTTTTCATCATATTTAAACGATCAGCAAGAGCAAATGAAAGGAGGGTAACCTCTAAACCCGTTCCAATCTGTATCAGGTGCTCTGTAAAAAAATTATGAGGAATGATTGCAAATTTGTTTAAAGCAAGAATAACACCTCCTGCAAGGATAGATATCCATGCGATCAAATAATATTTTGCAGAGGTATAGCCATCCATTAATCTCGCAAGTCCGGCAAAAAAAGCAGTTCCAATTGCGATCACGCCCAGCAGAATTGCAGAAAGGATTCCGAATTTATATGGGATAAAAAATGAAACAGGCATCAGGAGGCCGGTTAGAAATATAACACATAAACAGAACAGGTCAGTGCGGGGCATAGTTTTCGGGAGTAAGAGGAAGGCCCTGCCGAAGAGAATACCAAAAAAGGTCCCGGCTGAAAGGCAAAACACAATGGCTTCGTCGTTCCACCAGATACTGTTTGGCCATAGATACTGATAACTTGCGCCATTAAGGCTTGCAATGAAAATGAGAATATTGGAAACATAGAGGACATAATAGAGGTACTCTTTTTCACGTACTGTAAAGTAAATAAAGAGATTGTAGATAACCATGATCATCATGATGCCGTAATAGATTCCAAAACCTGTCGCATTGTATTGTGTCAGGTTTAAAAATTCGGCTTCCTGATACAGGCTGACCGGAATCTGCATGGACGATTCAGTTTTAATTTTGAATATAAGCCTTACTTTTTCGGATGCTTTAAGTTTAACGGGAAAAACAAAATTTTTATGCTTGACCGGTCTTTGGTTAAAGGGAAACTTGTCTCCCATTACCAACTGCTGAAAGTCACCATCGCCTCTGATGATATAAGCATCAATGTAATCAAGGACCGGGTAGCTTATCTCAACATAATAAAGGGTTTTTGCTTCTGCATCATTGTATATGGCTGTTTTGAACCAGTAGCTTGAATCTGTATAGCCGTAATTGGGAATGGCTTTGTTACATTTTTCCCAGTGTGTTTCAGCATTGCTGCTTAATACCTGACTTATGGTAAAATTGCTCTCCGGGTCTTCAAGGTATGCCATGGATAACCCGGCATGAATATGAGGTGTCATGTTGTTCAGAACGATTGTGTCCGCTTGTATATTATGATTGTTAAAGAATATCAGGCAGGCAATTATCGGATAGAAATACTTCAGAATATTCAAAAAACACTCCTTTAATTATGAACTGTCCGGTGGCTGTTAAACATTTAGTGTTCATCAATAGAATGCAGACGGGCTGATAAATGACTTTTAATCACCCATGGAATAATAACGACTGTAGAAAGAATATTTTTATTCTATTTTTTTGAATGTAAGCATTATACTGTTTTCAGTCGTATAAATCCATGAAAAAATGCTGTCCTGTTCGTGTGGAATAAGGTGGAAGGGCTATAGTATGGAACGCAACTTTAATAAATTGAATATATTTTATTCCATCTTCAGCTCATCTTTATCCGATCCTTTATTTTAAAAATATCAGAATAGCCCACTATTATTTCAGCTTTTAAAATAAACGATCAGATAAATCTAAACCAAATCTGAAACAACTATGATCAACTTATT
>JQIA01000598.1_pt1 | contig 18748 bp, 20 predicted proteins | sample 811431 | NCBI WGS metagenome assembly JQIA01 (sample SAMN02998118, study PRJNA258478) | marine sediment metagenome | biome: marine; feature: seafloor; material: sediment; isolation source: oil-polluted sediment collected from 3 locations (0.5 km, 0.7 km and 0.9 km)... | place: USA: Gulf of Mexico ...
GTATCACTGCGCATGGTTGGAGGCCTCTGGCGAGGAGTGCGTAAAAGAGGTCTCAATGGTCAAAGCCTATTGCGGAGAACTCGTTAATAAGGTGATGTATGATTGCCAGCAATTCCACGGCGGCTTCGGATATATGAAAGAGGCACCAATCGAGCGTATGGTTCGGGATGCTCGCGTGCAGTCTATTGGCGGCGGTGCGACAGAAGTTATGTTGGAAGAGATCGCTAAACGATCATAGATTGCGTTATTGCTAATGCATATCTAAAAGGGGGATACTCTTCCAATTGACGAATGCCACGAAAATTGAATTTAAATCTGGACAATTGGCAAGGACGGTCTGTAAAACCGCGACACTCTTAGGTTCAGAACAGTATCAATTCCCTTAGGAAGTTTAGTCATGAATACAAAAGATATCGTCTATATCGCCTTGTTCGCAGCTCTAATGGCTGTGCTTGGTGTTTTCCCGCCCATCACTATCCCTTCACTTGGCGTTCCGATCACGGCACAGTCCATGGGCGTGATGTTAGCGGGCGGCATTTTAGGTGCTAAACGCGGTGCCCTTTCGATGATTTTGTTTTTAGTCTTGGTCGCAGCAGGCCTTCCATTGCTTGCAGGTGGACGCGGCGGAATGGGCGTATTTTCGGGCGCATCAGCAGGCTTCATTTACGGCTGGATCGTTGCAGCATATGTTGTCGGCATGATCGTTGAGAGAAGCTGGGGAAAACTGAACATGGTAACCGCAGCAGGCGCCTGTATTCTTGGTGGCATTGTTGTTGTGTATGCTATGGGTGTCCCATGGCTTTCAGTAACAGCCTCAATTCCGTTCATGAAGGCATTTATGGGCTCAATGGCCTATGTCCCGGGCGACTTGGTCAAAGTTGTGGTCGCTACCGGTGTTATTTTGACAGTTAAGCGCTCTTACCCGCTTATTTCAGCAAAAGCGTAGCCAATCTTCCTGAAAGGGCGACATGATTAGATTAGAGTCTGTAAATGTCGCCTTTGATGGGCGCGTTGTTCTTGAGAATGTGACTGTTCAGTTGCAGGAACAGCGTATCGGTATAATTGGTCTGAACGGGTCTGGCAAAAGCACCTTCGTGCGGTTGCTGAACGGTCTTCAACTTCCCGATAAAGGGACCGTTTATGTTGATGATCTTGATAGCCAGCAGGAGGGACGGAAGATCCGTCGTCGCGTCGGCTTTGTTTTTCAAAACCCCGACAATCAAATCGTCTACCCTACCGTTCGAGAAGATATGTCTTTCGGTTTGAAAAATTTGCGGTTTCCAAAAGAAGACATTGAACAGCGCATTGAAAAAGCATTAATCGCCTATGGTATAGAACATCTTGCAGATCGTCTGACCCATCAATTAAGCGGCGGCGAAAAGCAGCTCGTTGCTCTGGTCGGTGTCTTGATCATGCAGCCAGAATATATAGTTCTGGATGAGCCAACCACCCTACTTGATTTAAAGAATAAGCGGCTTCTTATGTCCATCATTCGTGATTTAGGTCAGCGCGTTATCATGGTGACGCATGATTTGGATCTTCTGGCCGATTTTGACCGCGTGTTGTGTTTCCATGGTGGAAAACTCGCCTCTGACGGCTCCCCAGAAACTGTGATAAGTGATTACTTGAAACTATGTGATCAATGATCAGCCTGTATCATCCCGCACAATCGTTGATCCACAGCATTGCCGCTGGGCATAAAGTGTTGATGTTGTTGATACTGGGCACGGTTCTTTTCCAAGTGGACCGACTTGAGATATTGGTAGTCGTTGCTGTTGTGGTGGTCGCTTGTTATGGGGTGGCAAAAATTCCGTTTAGGTTGGCCTTCAAACAACTTAAACCCGCGTTATTTCTTCTGGCCATTATATTCCTAGCCCAAATATTTATTCTAGGGCTAGAGGCCGCAATTTTTGTTGTGTTGCGATTTGCGGTTCTGATACTTGCTGCCAGCTTAGTGACTTTGACGACAATGATGTCTCATATGATAGAAGCCATAGAAAAGGGCTTATCCATATTTGGACACTGGCTACCTGTCGCCAAAATCAGTTTGGCTCTGTCACTCACGGTTCGGTTCATTCCTGTCATAGGCGTTATGGCCGAAGAAGTTCGCGAAGCTCAAAGGGTGCGCGGAATGGAGCGAAATGTTTTTGCACTTGCGATGCCCCTGATCATTCGAACGCTAAAGATGGGGACGGAAGTTGCCGAAGCGTTAGATGCACGTGGTTTCGATTCCGATGATGAAACTGATGCTAAGAGCCGCACAAGCTGACCTGAAAATTAGGCTTTTATCAATTAATAAAGTATGTTTCTATGTGAATTCCGCCGCAGCATATGGAATTTACAATGATCGAAATGCCATCCCCAATTACAACGCAAGACTACCCGACATTCGTCTCCCATTTGGAGTGTGCGTATACTGGGGAGAGGTTTGAAGCTGACAAAATTCATGGGCTTTCAAGTGCTGGAAAACCGATCATTGTTAAGTATGATTTGAAAGCAGTCGCCAACAGTATCACCAAACAAGAGATCGAGGCTAGAAGCGGTGGTTTTTGGAAATACCGAGAGTTGCTGCCCGTTCGCCACAGTGCCAATATTCCGGCACTAGGAGAGGCGTTGACGCCGTTATTATCGCTGAGCAGGCTTGCGGGTAAAGGCGGGGAACTGATCATAAAGGATGAAGGGCGGCTTCCAACCGGATCTTTTAAGGCGCGCGGCCTTGCACTTGCTGTTGCAATGGCGAAGGAGCTGGGTCTGACGCGGCTTGCTATGCCAACTAATGGAAATGCGGGTGCTGCTATGGCGGCCTATGCGACCCGAGCTGGATTGCAAACCACAATTTTCTGCCCCGACGATACACCGGAAGTGAATGTATCTGAAATCGAATTACAGGGCGGGACTGTATACCGGGTTAATGGGCTGATTAACGATTGCGGAAAAATAGTGGGTGACGGGAAAGAGAAAACGGGTTGGTTCGATGTCTCTACCTTGAAGGAGCCATACCGGATTGAGGGAAAGAAAACCATGGGGTTGGAGCTTGCCGAGCAATTGGGCTGGGATGTTCCTGATGTTATCTTTTACCCCACAGGCGGGGGAACGGGTCTGATTGGCATGTGGAAAGCATTTCAGGAACTGGAAGATATGGGATGGCTGGGGCAAAAACGTCCTAAAATGGTTGCTGTGCAATCAACAGGCTGCGCGCCCATTGTGAAGGCTTTTGAAGACGGGGAAGAGCATGCTCCTCTTTGGGAGGGCGCATTTACGGTTGCCTCTGGTATTCGAGTGCCAATAGCCGTTGGGGATTTTATGATCTTGCGGGCTGTGCGCGAAAGTGGTGGATTTGCAATCGCGGTTCCAGATGAGGATATTCTAAAAGGGCAGGAAGAAGTCGCCAGGGTCGAGGGCGTTTTGTTATGCCCTGAAGGGGCGGCGACATATGTGGCCTATAAGCAATCTTTGGCTGAGGGCCGGATTTCACCCACCGACCGTGCCGTTTTGTTCAATTGCGCAACGGGTCTTAAATATCCAATGCCGAAGGTGGAACGATCATTGGACCGCTTCCAGCCTATCGACTATGAAAACATTTGAGATCAGCTTTTCTTAGTTTTAATGCAGTTTGGATGTTTAGCGGATAAAATTTGGATTTGGTGCGAGAAGGATCCACCGTCGCTCAACGTCACTGAGTTGAAACCAAGAATAGTCATTAGATCTAAGAAGGTCAGTTCTTCGGGAGCCTTCGATTTTGCAAAAATCGGAGTGGTTCGTGCGCTGGTCGATAGATCCGCAAGAAGCGCTCGTGCCCGGTACACTGTGTTGAGATATCCTTCGACCTTCGAGATGATGATCAGTTTTGTTGATTGTGAGCCTTTTGCAAACACTGCATAGGGTGTCTCGTAGGGTTGTTGGTTCATGCCGTTTTTCACACCAATGATAAATCCAACCCGACGTTTTTTTGTAATATCTGCAAGTTGCGGAACACGTGCGCAATATAATTCGATTTGCTGTGGTGACGGATAATAATATCCTACATACCGATCCTGCGAAGCTTGTGCATTTACGTTTGATGTAAAGGCAAGGACAGTGAATAGGAGCAAAGTGAACGTAGAGAGCAATCGCATCATCAAAGGTCTTTCAATCAATAAATATTAGCTTCCACATACCAGAAGTATCGCACAAGGCTAAAGCATTTCTTTTAGGAATATTTACGCGACCAGTCTGCCACTATGTCTTGCGGGGCAGGCGATGATGACGTATCGCGAATTCCTTCTGCGCCTGTTGGGGCGGTAAGCTCAATAACATAGCCGTTTGGATCTCGGAAATAGATGGATTTAATAAAATTGTGATCAGCAACTCCGCGTGTTTCAATTCCAGCGGCTTTGCCTTTTTCAAACATTTCCATCATGTCATCCATAGTGACTTCTAGCGCAATGTGTAAATCGTAATCATGCTGAGTTTTGAAATCAAAGTCCATATCAGGGACTTCAAAAAATGCTAACGCTGAGCCATCATCCAATTGATAGAAAGTATGAAGGGCTGCTGTTTCTCGTCCGGTTTTCGTCTCCCCTATGCTAAATGCGCGAACAAGGGGGAGGCCGAGAAAATCTTCGTAGAATTTGCGGGTTTCTTCTGAGTTTTTACAACGATATGCGTTGTGATGTAATCCTTTGATCATATGACTAATTACCCTCGTTCGAGTTTCCATCGCGGTTTGATTTATGTGTAATGTGATCTTAGGACCGTCCCGGGTCAACCGGACATTCAAAATAAGTTGTATAATCGAATTTCAATCATACATAGTTTTAATGATGAAATTTATACTTATAGTTGCTTTTTTGCTTTGGCCGAGTCTGGGCTTTGCTAAAGCCGACACTCTATTGCAACGGAACCACTATTGGGGCCGTGTGACGGCTGTCTACGACGGGGATAGTATTACGGCGGCAATCGCTTTATGGCCGGGGCAAACGGTGACCGCAAAAATAAGACTTCGCGGTATTGATGCGCCAGAGCTTCGCGGTAAATGCGCCGAAGAAGTTAAAAAAGCGAAGCAAGCTAAAGCCTACTTGGAAAATAGATTGCTTGGATCAGACGTCAAAATCACCAAAATTGAGGTTGAGAAATATGGGCGCATTCTCGCATCTGTATGGAGCGGCGGCGGAGAAAGTATTGCACAGTCACTGTACGAACGTGAACTCGCAGTTTTGTATGGGGGCGGTAAACGGCAGGACTGGTGCCAAATGTAATTCTAGCCGCGGCCGCCTGCAATTAGAGCCGCATCTGGATGTTGTTGGAGTTTCCGCATGGCATACACGCCTGCCAGGGGGCCTATAGCGAGGGGAAGAAATGCATAAGACCACCCCAAATATTCGACAAAATAGGGAACAAGGTGGATAGAGATCAGACTTATGAGAAATCCAATACAGGTTTGAATGGTGAGCAACGTTCCAATGACATTGGGCGGGCTTAACTCAATGATGCAGGTTGAAAATTGGGCGCTATCAGCAACAATGGTGATCCCCCAAATAACGGCAATAATCATAATGGGGAGAGGTGATCCACCAAAAAACAACCCAATAGTGGCGGCGCAAGCGCCGCTCATTACCATCGCCCAAATGGTTACGGTCGTCCGTCCGAATTTATCGGCGAGGAGGCCTGCCGCAATGCAGCCAATTGCGCCGACAGCAAGGGTGATGAAGGTCGATAGATTTGCTAAGGAGGCGGCGTTTTCCAGACCAAACACTCTGTAGCTTTCAAGCAGGAAGATGCCGATCCACGCCCACATGGCATAAAGTTCCCACATATGGCCAAAATAGCCAAAATTTGCATAACGCAGAGCTTTGTTTCTCCATGAAAGTAGGGCAAGTGATGCCCGAAATGGTGGAGCGGGAGGCAACTCATGGCCAAGTTTCACAAAGGGAATAAGAATCAGTGAGGAACTTGCAAGAAGAGAGCTGGCAATGATTGTCGTTTTCCAGCTTAAACCTTGAATGTCTAACAGATTAAGAAGATGCGGCGATGCGCTGCCAAGAGTGAGTGCTCCAACCAGCAAACCCACAAGTAGGCCTGCATCTTTATTTGCCCAAGTAGCGATCATCTTCATCCCAATAGGATATAGCCCCGCCATCATAATTCCGGTGATTAGTCGTAGAAGAATAACCAAGGGGGAGATTGGCTCTAGTAATAGAATCCCAGCATTTGCGCAAATTGCCATCAAACTTGAAAAAAGGTAAATTCGGTGCGGCGAAAATCTGTCTGCGAGATTAAGGATGGCACTGGCTAATGTTCCAAGGACAAAACCGATGGCAACACTGCTCGATAGCAGGGCAGCGTGAAAGTCACCAAAGTCATACTCAGCTTTGAAGGCGGGAATAAGGGCCGTTGCAGAAAACCATAAGGAAAGGGCGGCGACTTGCGCCAATGCCAGCAGGGTTACGGCTTTCGCTTTTTGCATTTTTCGGGTCATTTAAGTCGGCCGTCCTAACATATTTTGTCAAATATCAGTAGCACCCTACTAATCTGATCACAAAGACCTTTTCTTTACGGCGCATGCTATTCATATACTTGTCTGATGTTGGGAAAACGGCGGAATGTAGTTTTTCCTTGTATTAGGCGCAGAATTTCGCGATAACGCGCCATCTTTGAGCGCCAGTTTGGCAAAAAATGAGTATGGCGGAATTGATGTCGAAAACCTCTGAAATAATAGAACTACCCTCTGTAAACGAAGATCGGAAACCCGACTATTTCGTTGAAAAAGATGGGCTCGTTTTCGCAGGTACTCATTTGATCGTCGATTTATGGGGTGGCTCAAACCTGAATAACGCGCCGTTTATTGAAGAAACACTTCGCGAATGCATTGAAGTGTCTGGAGCAACGCTGCTCCATATTCACATTCATGCGTTCGAACCTAACGGATTGTCCGGTGTTGCTGTTTTGGCTGAAAGCCATATTAGCTTTCACAGTTGGCCCGATGAGGGATATATGGCGCTGGACATCTTTATGTGCGGTAAAGCAGAACCTCATAAGTGCTTGCCCGTACTTAAAAAAGCTTTCAAACCAGAATCTGTCCAAATAAATGACCTGAAGCGGGGAGTGATCGGATGACCGAACTTTTCGATGAAGGACTGCATTCGGGCATTAGTTTAGGGCTTGAAGTTGGTGATATCCATTACCAGGATAAGACTGAACACCAAGACCTGATGATATTTGATCATGCCCGTTTTGGCCGAGTGATGTCACTTGATGGCGCTGTTCAAACCACAGAAAATGATGAATTCATTTATCATGAGATGTTTGCTCATGTTCCGATCCTTGCCCATGGGTCGGCGAAAAAAGTGCTGATCATTGGCGGCGGTGACGGGGGAGCGGCCTGTCAGGTCCTCAAACATAGTGGAATCGAAGTGACTTTGGTTGATATCGACCGAACGGTTATTGATTTATCGATTGAATATATGCCAACAGTAAGTGATGGGGCATTTGAGAATCCCAAACTGAACGTCATCATCACAGATGGCTGTAAGTTTGTTAAAGAAACGGCTGAGAAATGGGACGTCATCATAATTGACTCCACAGACCCTCACGGCCCAGGCGAAGTGCTCTACACTCAAGAATTTTACGGCGATTGTAAATCCTGTCTGACGGACGGCGGTATCATCGTTACCCAAAATGGCATTCCGTTTGTGCAAGCCAATGAACTTCGCAACAGCTACGACCGGTTAGGCACGCTTTTTTCAGATGTCAGCTTTTATATGGCAACGGTTCCAAGTTATGTGGGCGGTGCATTGGCCTTTGGTTGGGCGACCAATGATACGTCCCTTCGGAAACTGGATACACATGTTTTGCTGGAACGGTATTTGGATGCAGCAATCGAGACCGATTATTACAGTCCTGAAATTCATCAGGCCTCTTTTGTGCTTCCGTTCTATGTCCAGAAAATTTTAACAGCAGATAAATAGCGCCTTAGCATTCCACCACATTCACGGCGAGACCGCCCTGCGATGTTTCTTTATATTTACTGAGCATATCAATGCCGGTTTGCCGCATGGTCTCGATAACTTCGTCGAGGGACACCACGTGTGTTCCATCACCAGCGAGCGCAAGGCGTGCGGCATTGATCGCCTTCATGGCGCCCATTGTATTGCGCTCGATGCAAGGGATTTGAACAAGGCCGCCGATGGGATCACATGTGAGGCCCAAGTTATGCTCCATTCCGATTTCAGCGGCATTCTCTACTTGCTCATTGGTGCCACCAAGTACGGCTGCAAGGGCTCCTGCGGCCATTGAACAGGCCACGCCAACTTCACCCTGACACCCAACTTCCGCCGCAGAAATGGAGGCGCGTTTTTTATAAATCGAGCCAATTGCCGCTGCCGTAAGCAGAAAATCACGAGATCCTTCAGTGGTCGCATTGGGACTAAACCGCTGATAATATTTAAGAACGGCTGGGATAACACCGGCGGCTCCATTTGTTGGGGCGGTTACAACCCGTCCGCCTGCTGCGTTCTCCTCATTCACCGCGAGGGCATACAGGTTTACCCAATCCAAAACTGTGAGTGGGTCACGGGAGGCGCGTTCAGGATTAGCCATTAGATCTGCATATAAATCAAAGGCCCTACGTTTCACATTCAATCCGCCAGGCAATATTCCTTCGGTCTCACACCCTCTTTGAATGCAAGCTATCATTGCATCATTTACCCGATCTAGAAATGCGTTGGTTTCGTCGTCAGATCGCCATGTAGTCTCGTTTTCTCGCATAATTTGAGCAATGGAGAGGCCGGTTTCCTGTCCGATTTTTAAAAGCTCATCGGCAGATGTAAACGGGTGGGGCAATTGGATATTATGCCCTTTTGTCTCTGACCGATCGCCTTCATCGTGGGAGACAACATATCCGCCGCCGACCGAGAAATAATCCGCGCAGGCAAGTTGATCCCCGTCTGCAGTATAGGCATAAAACCGCATGCCATTTGAATGTTCAGGCAGAACCTCATCCTTTAGAAACAGGAGATGATCTTCTTCATAAAATGGAATGGATTTAACACCGCCGAGCTTCAACGTTTTTGTTTTTCGAATGTCTGTGACCATTGGCTCAATGCCGGCGGGGTCGATGAGGGACGGACGTTCGCCAGATAAGCCTGAAAGAATGGCGATATCGGTTCCATGCCCATGACCTGTTAAGGCGAGCGAGCCGTACAGCTCAACAATGACACGGCCGCAATCTTCCACAAGGCCGGCGGCTTGCAGTCGATCAGAAAACCTTTTTGCAGCACGCATAGGGCCTACTGTATGCGAGGATGAAGGGCCAATTCCAATGGTGTATAAGTCGGTGACGGATATATTGACATCTAATTGGGATGTGGACACGGGTGCTCGCGTGCTCGATGAATTGGGCACGACAGGAGTTACATTTCCAAGTCCGGTTTTCTTTACGTCAGTCATAGGCACCTCTTTTCAATATGTGATCCGAAGATCAACAATCAAGACGATGCCCCCTCTGTCCATGTACCTGAAAGATGACCGGTTTCCGCCGGGTACCTCTTCGGTGGAGTGCTGCGGCACTCTCTCTCCAGAGTCCTAAATTCTGACAGTTCGTTTGCCTGAAAGTTTCCGGGGCGGTTGCTCCTTCGGCGCCGGCAAAGCCGGTCTCTCCCATCAGAATTATATAGGATGCGTATTTCAACACGCGGATGCCACGCTAGGCATTCGGCTAGATCTAGTCAAGCGGTATTGGTAGCGTTTGTATGAAGCTGATTTCTTTAAACGGATTAGGTCTTCTTACCAGCCATTATGACGAGGCCAGTAAGCCGAAACATCTCCAGTTTCAGAGCTAATGATATGATAACCGGGGTATGCCGCCGCTGTTATACAAGCATGGTTTGGCAGTATTCGAAGTTGGCTTCCAATTGGAAAGTCATTTAGCGAGTAATTTGTTCCCGCTAACGAAATAAGCCCATGCTCCTGATTTGTGCTGCTGACAAACAAACCCTCCAACACTTTTGCATCTTCACGTTCACAAACTTGTCCGAAGTGGGTTTGTCCTTTTTCGTTCTTTAGCCCAGGATCTGCGGATAATGCAAGACTTCCAGCATCTATTAATAAGCGATTGTGAGCTGAATTATGGCTGATGACCGTTGATAGGACCGAGATTGCAATGTCATCTGTTTGGCAAACACCGAGGGCCTGCATAACCATATCTTGGAATACATATACGCCGGCGCGGATCTCGGTAATGCTATCGGTTGATCGGGTATACGTTGCCGTAGGCGTTGAGCCTGCGCTGACAACGGAGCATATGATGCCTTGTTTCCTAATTGCGGCCGCGGCTTGGATGATCGCCAGTCTTTCTTGCTCTGCGACGTCATAAATTTCATCGATGTTTTTGCAATAATAAGATCCACCTGAATGCGTCATCACACCAGATAGGCTTACACCCGAGGCCTCATCAAGATGCTTGGCGATTTCCAAGACAGCAGTATCCTCCGGTTTTAGGCCCGCTCGCTTGCCGTCGCAGTCGATTTCGATGAAGCAGGGAAACGTTGTCCCCATCTCTTGGCCCGCTTCTGAAATTTGCTTGGCGGCAACCAGAGTATCCAGAAGTAATGTCATATTTGCGCCCGCCTCTTGAAGGGCTTTAACCCGCTTCAATTTGTTGGGAGCGATTGAGACAGCGTATAAAATATCTCGGTATCCGCCTTTTAGGAAATACTCGGCCTCAGCCAATGTTGAAACCGTAATTTTACTGCCCTCCGTTGGCGGCAAAATTCTATTTGCGATGTCCAATGACTTGCAGGTTTTAAGATGGGGCCGGAATTCAACTCCCGCCGTGCTTAGTCTCATGCGCATTTTTTTGATATTGGCATCAAGCCGGTGTTCATCAAGAATTAAGGCTGGCGTCTCTATGGTGTCCAACATATCAAGTGAATTCCTATTTCATCAAGTCTGGCAAAAGTTGCATTTATCATAGAGGAATGATTGTATCATTGCTCGTAGATCTTTGTGACTGAAGTCATTTTGGAGGCAGTTGTGGCGCGTATATTATTTGGCTCTGAGTTTGGAGCTAATTTGGGGCATATATATCCCATGTTGAGAATTGCAGACGTGCTGGCGGAGCGCGGACATGAAATTGTGTTCGCTGTCCGTAATGTTCCGCAAACACAACAGGCATTAAAAGGCCGTGCGTTCAAAGTTGTCCAAGCACCCTATTGGCAGAACTCTACTAACCCGAAACTTAAAGGGGTCGCAACGCCGTGTTACGCCGATGTGATGGCGCGGCAGGGGTTCGGCCATGTTGAAACATTGCGAGGGATGTTTGCCGCTTGGTCCAATTTGATAAAGTTGCTTAAACCGGATGCGGTGCTCGCGGATCATAGCCCAGGGATGAGTTTAGCCGCGCGTGGCCTTGTCCCAATGATCAATTTTGGCAATGGTTTTACCTTGCCGCCTTCTCATATTAAGACCTACCCGAATGTCATTTCACAAGGGAAGAGGTTACTCTCTCAGGGCAAAATGCTTGAGATTTTCAATGATGCCCTAGCTGCAGATGGCAGAGGCCCACTCGCCTATCTACCGCAAATATTTGAAACGGAAGGGCAGTATGTTTGTACGGTGCCGCAGTTAGATCCGTATAAAAACTACCGAAATTTCAATTTAGTGGGGCCATTAGAGAAAAGCTTGGATTTCGCACCGCTACCAGATGCGCCGCATGTATTCTTGTATATGGCGCATGAGGCGGGCGATAATAATGTTGCGCTGGAGGCTATAAAACGACTGGGTGTAACAGCAACAGTGTATTTGCGCGGTGCTTCGACAATAACCCTATCGGCCTACACCTCCGACAAAATCGAAATGTTAAGTGAGCCCGCTGATTTTTCAGTTGCTATCCCGAAATCATCTGTTGTCATTCATTCAGGCGGCGGCGGCACATCGACATCGTGTTTAATGACGGGACGGGTACAGATAATGTTTCCCACTCATTCTGAGACAATGCTTAACAGTAAACTCATGGTGCAGGCGGGAACTGCAAAAGCTGTTCGTGGGAGTATTACTGTGGATCAGTTTGCCGGAACGCTGCAGCATTTGATGGAGAGTTCAAAAATGAAAGACACTGCGCTGGAGATAGCTGCGCAGTTATCTGACGGTGACTGGCATTCTGCGCTTACAAAAATTACGACCCATGTTGAAAAACTTGTTCATTAAGAGACGGGTTTTGTAGATAAATACAGATATATGCGGCGGCGGATTGCCGCCGATATCTATTTTTTTTATTTTGTGCCGTATTTTAGAACCCACAATGGAAGTAAGGCGGCAACTTCGCGGCTACTGCCGTCGAGTTCTACAGCCATTTGATTGCCATTCAGGTCAATCCGGACAATGCGGCCACCAAATTTACAAATCTCAGCACTTTTGTTGGGGCCAAATGTGCCGTAAATGGGCATGTCGAGGGCCGCGTTTTGTATGATCCCGCACAGCAGTAAGCCATTTAGAGACCAGTTCTCAGTTAGAAAATAATTACCTTCAATTTCAACCTGCAACACCGGGTTTGATATCCGAAACGAGTCTCTTTGTTCAAAACGGTTCGGGATCGAGCGGTTAAGTTGTGGGGTATGAAGCACGGCAACCTCCAAGTCTAAAGTTAATACATGGAGCCTACTATGCACTCTTCATGCCATATATAATGAAGGGCGAATTTTCTTCAGTTAATGGGCTTTCGAAGATCCTTCCACGCGATGACGCGATTGGTGGCATCTTGCCGTTGTTCTTCATTTAATCGTGTTTCCAACTGCTCTTTAAATCGAAGCATACGTTTGTGTGTCGTGCCGTTTTCTGCGTCTTCCAGTGCGAGAAGCAACCATTTCATTGCCTCGACTTCATCATGAACAGTTTTTTTCCCGCCAGCCAATAGTTTCGCGACAGCCAGTTGGCTCGCAGATTCGCCCGCTTCCGCTTTTGGTAGCCATTGCAGAAGGTTCTTCTCGTTTTCTTTTCTAATTTTCTTGCGAACAGCATTTAGCATCCCTGCGGCCGTAGGATAATTTTGCCGAGCGGCAAGTTCATACCACTTTGCAGCGGCAAAAAGATCCCGCGGCATGCCCTGCCCATTTTCAAAAAGATAGCCTAAGTTAAATTGCGCTTCTGCGTTTCCCATACTGGCTTGTCGTTGCCACTCATCGTGCGCCAGAGAATAGTTCCCTTGCATATACGCGGACCTTGCGGCCTCTAGCGAGGCCTGTGCCGGCATGCAAAATGATAAAATGAATAAACAGATAGAACCCAAAAAAGTTGTGTTTCGATTTGTCATTGGATAACAACCCCCGATGATTATCCCCAAAATGAGTGTACCCATAAATTTGAAAAATAACCAGATCCGTGATTCTGGGAGTTTTCAGCCAATATTTGATGGATATCAAGACTGTTAGTATACTGATTCAGGGGCGCTGCCGGTATTGATGTTAAATGTGTCTAGAGCATGCGATAATTTTTGTATTTCTTTTGTTCGTTATAACTATTTGTAATTGCAGGAATTTTCGAATTATGGATATAAATTTTTTAGAAAATTGATGAAATGTCAAAAATGACAATTTGTCATTAAAGGAAATTGCTGCTAATAATTGGGCAAGTCGAGGAACTAGACAAAAAGATCTGGGCTCGGCTTAAAAATTCCATTTTCTTCCTTGGGGGAGGAATGTCGGTACTAGCCAGATTATATCGCAAGGTAGGGTCTGCAATCGGACCCACAATGTCCTTATGAGCCGTACAGTTCATATTTGCTGACAATGTGGAGGGCTTAAAATGCCAAGGCCAAGGCAGAAATTAATAATAAGGCCTAATCTTCTGGAAACCCTTGTCCGCTGGACAAGGGTTTTTCTTTATCCAACGCAGTTTAATCGGCGTATCGGCGGACAATTTGTTTGCCGAGCGAGTTCATGTGAACTTGGTCCGGGCCATCCGCAAAGCGAACTGTTCTTGCGTAGGCGAATGCTTCAGCCAGGAACGTATCTTGACTTAATCCCATGGCGCCATGAGCTTGCATTGATCGATCAATAACTGTTTGAGCCATGGACGGGGCAACAATTTTAATCATGGCAATAAGATCTTTGGCGTTTTTATATGTGCCTTGATCCATCTTTTCAGCGGCCTTCATTGTTAGCAGTCTTGCCTGTTCAATTTCACAAATAGACTTGGCAATATCTTCGCGAATTGAGCCTTGCTCGCTGATTTTCTTACCAAATGCCACACGGCTATCTACCCGCGCGCACATAAGTTCAAGGGCTCGCTGCGCGCAGCCGATTAGTCTCATGCAATGGTGAATTCGTCCAGGGCCAAGCCGGCCTTGGGCAATTGCAAAGCCGCTGCCTTCTTCACCGATCAAATTTGCCGCTGGAACACGGACATTGTCGAAGATAATTTCGGCATGGCCATGAGGGGCATCATCTGACCCAAACACTTTCATGGCCCGGACGATTTTTACGCCTGGGGTGTTCTTGGGAATAAGTATTTGTGATTGCTGTTCATGTCTTGGGGCGTCTGGATTAGTTTTGCCCATGAGAATGAAAATTTCGCAGCGTGGATCTGGTGCGCCGCTAATCCACCACTTCGTCCCATTAATAACATACTCGTCGCCGTCTCTTGTAATTGACGTTTGTACGTTAGTGGCATCTGAAGACGCTACGGCAGGTTCGGTCATGGCAAATGAAGATCTAATTTTACCTTCTAATAGGGGAACCAACCATCTTTGCTTTTGCTCTTCTGTGCAATAGCGGGCAAAAACCTCCATGTTTCCTGTATCAGGTGCGCTGCAGTTAAAGACTTCGGGGCCGATCAAGGAACGACCCATGATTTCAGCCAACGGAGCATATTCAAGGTTGGTGAGGCCAGAACCATATTCACTGAAGTCGGCAAGAAATAAATTCCAAAGGCCTTCAGCTTTTGCTTTTGCCTTAAGCTCTTCCATGATGGGCGGTATGCTCCACCGATCACCGGAATTTTCAACGTGATCATGATAGGCCTGCTCAGCAGGATAAACATGCTCGTTCATAAAAGCTTCTACGCGTTGCTTTAGCTCTTCGGCTTTAGCGGATGAGGTCATGGTGATCTCCAATTTAAGGGGTTTAATCTGAGGCGTAATATAAACGCACATATACAATCAACAAAATTTATAATAAGAATATATTAAAATAGATATTGTGAATGGTTATGATGTGCTTAGAAATTTTGATCTGAACTTATTCGTCGTGTTTGAAGTGATCTATGACACCGGTAATCTGACCCAAGCGGCGGGAGCGTTAAATAAGACCCAGCCAGCCATCAGTAATGCTTTGGCGAGATTACGACAATCCGTCGGTGATCCTCTGTTTGTAAACTCGGGTAAGAGAATGAACCCGACGGCGCGGGCGGATGAACTCATTGGACCGGTACGCAAAGCGCTTCAATTGTTTCAAAACAATTTGCTTCAAGATCAAGAGTTTAATCCAAAAGAAATCAGAAAAACCATCCGCTTAAGTGTCGGCGATATTGGAGAGACTATTTTCCTTCCGCGCTTGATTGGCTTGCTTCGGGAGAAGGCGCCCAACATAAGCCTTCAGATTTTCCAATTGAACCGCCGAGCCATTCCAAGGAAATTGGCAACCAGCGAAATCGATTTTGCGGTTGATATTCCTATTCCTGTTGATGATGGTTTAAGGCAAATGCCGCTGCTATCAGATGTGCAGGTTGTTGCTGTGTCGAAAACACATCCGCTTGCGGGGAAAACAAACTTGAGTTTGACCGAGTATCTGGAAGGAGACCATATTCATGTCTCTTACCGGCGAACTGGTGGCGGTGTCGCCGATGTGGGTCTAAGCCAAATGGGGATGTCTCGTAATATTGTCGTACGATTGCAGCATCATCAGGCTGGATTTGCTCTGCTTAAGCAGACAGACATGCTTTTATCGGCGCCGTCTAATCTAGCAAAGCTCCACGATTGTAAGGTTTTTGATTTGCCGTTCAGTGCTCCTAATCTAGATATGAACCTTTATTGGCATAAATCGGCCGACAAAACGGCACTTAACACGTGGTTCAGGTCGGGACTTTCCAAATTAATCCAAGAGTTGAGCGGTGAAGACAGGGCGGGGTAGTCGCGTTATCTCTTGTGTCACGCCTCCAATTATGTTTATTGCCGATTATGGAAAATGAAGAATTCACAACCGAACCCACATTGTTTTTAATTCCAACGCCCATCGGGAACTTGGAAGATATTTCATATAGAACGGTTCGTGTTCTGCAAAGTGTAGATGCGCTCGCCTGTGAAGATACGAGGCATACTCGTAAAATATTTGAACGTCATCAACTGGACAGTCCACCCGTTATTTTCTCGTGCCATGCGCATAACGAAGATCGAGCCGTTGGTCGTATTCTGTCATTACTCAGAGATGGGAAAAATGTTGGTCTAACTTCTGATGCAGGAGCACCTGGAATTAGTGATCCTGGGCAGCGAGCAGCAACGGCTGCAATTGAAAATGGTTATAGAGTAGAAGCTCTGCCGGGACCGAGTGCTGTCATTACGGCGCTGATGGTTTCGGGTTTGCCTATACCAGCCTTTAGTTTTCTGGGGTTCTTGCCAAGAAGGCCAGGACGGCAGCGCAAAGTGTTTAACGCTTATGCGGAAACTCCGGGTGCAATTGCTTTCTTTGAATCGCCCTTTCGAGTGGCCAAAATTCTTAAAATCGCGCTGGAGTGCTTGGGAGATAGACAAGCGGCTGTGTGCGTTGAATTGACTAAGAAATTTGAAAGAGTACACCGCGGCACAATTCAAGAACTGATCGATCAGTTCGATGGTGTGAAAATTAAGGGGGAAGTGACAATTGTAATTTCCCCAAATATTGATGAAGCGCCCATTGAAGAAGAAGACGGTCCGATCTACATATAAGTCATAATTTGAGAATATGAGTGATTGGTGTTATCTTCAAAGCAGGTTTTTTGTAAAACTTCTTCAAGTCGGAGGAAAGCATGAACGTAGCAGGTATTCTTAAGGATAAAGGTGTCGACATAATAACGGCATCAGCTGATGACGACATTACTTCTATTGCAGGAGTGTTATCGGGCAAAAAAATTGGTGCTATTCTGATTGTAGACGCATCGAACGCTGTTTTAGGCGTTATCTCCGAGCGTGACATCGTAAATGGTTTAGCCAACCATGGCATTGCTTGTATGAGCAGTAAAGCCGAAGAACTCATGACTAAGAATGTGATTTCCTGTAGTCGATCAGATACGATCAATCAGGTCATGGCTTTGATGACAACAAAACGTATTCGACATCTCCCTGTTATGGATGATGCAAAGCTCGTCGGATTTATATCAATTGGCGATGTTGTGAAGTTCAGAATGGATGAGATAGAGCGTGAAGCCGCTGCAATGCGCGATTATATTGCAACGGGCTAAGGTTCTAGGTTCATCAACCAAAATCACCCACTTAAGATAAGACGTTTAACGCATGGTGGAGGAAGGGAAGCGCTCTCTCAACGGCATTTTCACCTTCCTTGATCATCTCGTCGGCTTTATCAAACTCGAGAAGGCCGCGGTGAGCCAATCTCGGTGCAATGGTTACATCGGGTGGGTCCCCTGCTAATCGAGATCGACTTAATCGATCTTGCACGATGTTAAGAGACGACATCATCACCCCAAATATGCTGGGTTCAGTCCCTGATTTGTCAAAAAAGCGATGCTTTAGCAGGTTGACTGGGGATGACTTTGTAAATAGACCGCCGCCATTAACGTCCGGTGCGGTGGTTCTGTCGAGATTCTCTTCGCCAACGTCAGTCATGCCAAACACATCAGCATTTAAATTGACGGCGATGACAAGCCGTGCACCAAGGGCGCGGCAGACCGAAACCGGGACCGGATTGGTGAGGGCACCGTCGATAAGCCACCGATCGTCTATATTCTGCGGCGAAAAAAGACCCGGTAGAGCGTAAGATGCGTTTATGGCACTGGTGAGGGGGCCTTTTCTGAGCCAGATTTCGTGACCAGTTCCAAGCTCTGTCGTTATTGCCGCAAACGGCACGGGCAGCGATTCAATGGAAATGCCGCCAACGGACTCGTCGATTAGCTTGAAAAGCTTCTTACCTGAGATTAAGCCGCCACCTCGTAGTCGCAAATCAAGGAAGCGAAACATACTTCCTTTGCCAAGCTCACGGGACCAGTCTTCCAATCGGTCAAGTTCGCCGGCCAAATATAAGCCCCCAACAAGCGCGCCGATAGAAGTGCCGCACACAACGTCGGGCTTGATTCCTTCTTTTTCGAGCCTTCTGAGAACTCCTATGTGTGCCCATCCCCGTGCGACACCACTTCCGAGTGCTAATCCGATTTTTGGCGCTGGCATTTTTTTTCACCTCTTTCTCAAGGTTTCTGCAGGTCTCACTAGCTTATTCAAGCTTAGTTAAAGAAAAAAGAACTTTCTTTCTTTTTAGCGCTTGACTCTTAGGCCCATTTTTCACATTTTGCGGCTCCACTTCGGTGGGGCAGAAATTGAAGTAGCCTTGATTAGTAGTTATTATTTGAGTGCTTCGGATGATTGAAAAGTTACTTTTAACTTTCCTCATTTTTTTTAAAGTTTCTGTTGACGGCGTTGCCTTACTGGTTATATAAGTGCGGCAACGACGCGGTCGAACAAGTTTGATGAAATGTCAAACAGTCCGGCAGCGTTTTTTTTGTCCGGTTTCACCGGCGGTTGCTATATTTACATTGTTGATATGATAGAAGAGATGCGCGGGCGGCGGTTGATCTG
>JQIA01000599.1_pt1 | contig 18741 bp, 20 predicted proteins | sample 811431 | NCBI WGS metagenome assembly JQIA01 (sample SAMN02998118, study PRJNA258478) | marine sediment metagenome | biome: marine; feature: seafloor; material: sediment; isolation source: oil-polluted sediment collected from 3 locations (0.5 km, 0.7 km and 0.9 km)... | place: USA: Gulf of Mexico ...
TATCTGCGTTTACCCAAAGTTTCCAGTTACCTGAAATGATATACTCCGAAATCCAAATGCGATAGCCCTGGGAGTTATCAGAACAATAGCCAAATCATTCCTGCGAAATCGTAAAAAAGCGCCGGAGGCCGGAAGAAAATGTGATAAAGAGGGTATTTTACGTTTCAGGCTATTGTTCAGCCTTAATGAATATGGTAAAGTATAAAATTAAATAAGCCTTTGCTCCACAGATACAAATCTTAAGATATTTTAACAACATACTTTTCTGCATATACCAAGAGACACTCAATGACTTTTTTTTTAAAATCGTCCATACCATTACGGCTCCGGCTAAGAGAGATTCTTGAACCGTTTCAGCATGATAGTGATTCGACCAGGGCAAGCATTGTCACAGATCTGTTTATCATTTCCTGTATACTTATTTCCTGCGCACTGATTCCTGCAGAGCACTTATGGCCGGAATATCAGGAACTGTTCTGGCTGCTGGATCTCATTTTCACAGCCATTTTTGTCATTGAATATTTACTGCGATGGTATGCATCACCGAATCGTTTGAAGTACCCGTTGACTAAATTCGCGATTATCGACCTTGTTGCTATACTGCCGACACTGCTGCTTATCATCGGTGAACTTATGTTTTTCGATATGGCAAGAAGTGTAAAGCTTTTAAGGCTCCTTAGACTTCTTAGAATGCTAAGACTCTTAAGACTGCTGAAGTTCATTCGCTACGGCCTGCTATTTTATAAAGCTTTTATCGATTTGAAAATATGGATGAGCAAAGTCCGTGATCAGAACAGAGCGAACCAGCTTGAACGTGTTTTTATTTTTGCGCTTATAGCCTGGATAATTGGTGCAAATATTTTATACCTGACTGAAGTAAGACTGGCACCTGATAGTGATAACTATACAAATTACTGGCTCTCCTACTGGCACATCATCATCGTACTTTTCTCAGGTATTGAAGATAAAGAACCTGTTTCGATACTCGGTAAAATTGAAATTGCCGTTCTGTTGCTGACAGGGATTTGCTTTGCGGGGATTATAACAGGAGAAATAGTTTCAATTCTTGTTAAAAAAATTCAACGTAGCGGGAAGGTTTCACTTAAACCCCCGACAAGTGAATTAGAAAGACACATCATTATTATCGGACAGAATAAACACCTGAACAATGTCATCAAACAGGTAAACGCAGCATTAAAAGGTAACCATTATATTATTATTGTCTGTCGAAATGCTGAAAATTTAAAAGCATATGACCCGTTACTGTATAAAAAAGTCATGGCTGTATCCGGTGATGCCCTGAAGCCAAGTATCCTTGACATTATACAGCTTGACAAGGCTCTACGCGTAATTCTGCTCTCCTCCTCATTTAGAAATGGCGATTCAAGACAGGAGATCGACAATAGAACATTAATGAAAACGCTTGCAATCGTTGGCAGAAACGCAGATATTCCGGTTGTTGCAGAACTGCAGCATGAAGACAATCTTCAGTGTGCATCTACGCTGGAGGAGGTTGAGTTTGTAGTCAGCAGGCTGTTTGGTGAAATGCTGATCAGCCAGGCCGTGTTAAGCCCCGGCATCACGGAGATCTATGATGCGCTGATGACATTTTCCGGCGATACAAGTGAGTTTTATACAGTCGCAGTCCCGGACGATCTTATCGGCAAATCATTTAAGGACGCACAACTCTTTTTTCTGGAAAAAGATGATGAAGCTATTGTTCTTGTCGGCATTGACCGGTCCCCTCCTAACATTCCGAACACAAAATTCTGGTTAAGTCCAACATGCCTTAAAAACGGATTAACAGAGAACGAAAGGATTTTAATCGGGGATGACAAACTTATTGTTATTGCATTTGAAAGGCCGGAGTTTGCAGAAATAGACCAGGATGATCTCTGGGAAGGCAAAGTTCTTACGCGGAAATAACACAGACTATGGACGGTCAGACTATGGAAATTATACAAGAAACGATACCACTCTCCAACCATGTTGTTATATGCAATTGTAATGAAAAAGTTAAAACGATTGTTGAAGAGCTGCAATATGAAACAACATCTGAGCCCTTTGATATTGTACTCCTTGTTCAGAATAAAACCCTATGGGAAAACAACCCGAAATGGCATCCTAAAAAAACGAATGCGGCCCTTTTTATAACCCTTTTTGGCAATCCCTTTGACCAGGATATCCTCCGTAAAGCCTGTATCGAAAAAGCGAAGTCCGCAATCATTTTAGCCGATCCGGCACATGGACAGCTGGCCGATGCCCAGTCGACCCTTATGGCAGTTGCTATTGAAAAACAAAACCCTCAGGTCCAGACCATTCAGGAACTGATACTCTCTGTAAATCGGGAGCACTTAAAAGCAATGAATGTTGATGAAGTCGTCTGTCTGGGTGAAATCTCTGAAAAGCTGATCGCCCAGAGTTGTATAACGCCGGGCGTAAAAAACATATTCGAAAACCTCCTGACAACTGAAAGAGGCACGACTCAGATATTCCTGCCATCGCTTGGTGAATCACTGGCAGGCAAAACCTTCAGACAAATTGCTAAAAAATGTATCATGGCTGACGCCCCGTTTATCGTCATGGGATACATTATTTCACTTCAGGGTTTTAACCTGGGGGGAGGGAGTAAAAATGCTATACAGAGCGTCGTCTCCGTCAATCCCAAAAAAGCTGGAAAAGATCTCTCTTTATCGCAATATGACAAGCTGATTGTCATCGCTTACGAGCCACCGGCAGATATTGCAAGCTACGTCCAGTGTCCACCGGAAGAATAACATTCTAACGTCGAAATCAATTCGCCCTTGCCAATACATAAACAACGCAGTATTGTCTCATCTGACTGATGGCCAACGGCCCTTCCACAGACTGTATATAAACACCCCTGAAGGAAAGATAATGCCAAAAGCACCAAGAAGTGACAGTGATATCAACACGATAAAAGAGAGAATCAGGGATGCTGCTCTGGAAATAATTTTAATGGATGGTTTCAGTGCATTAAGCATGCGGAAGATTGGTGCCCGAATCTCAATGACAGCCGCAAATATCTATAATTATTATTCGAACAAAGATGAAATATACCTCTCTATTCAGCAAAAAGGCTTCGAATTACTCCATGCCACGTTTAAAGAAATAAATAAAAAAAAAGAAGATACGGTTATTAAACTACACGAAATGCTTCAGGCTTATATCGATTTCGGCATTAATAACCCGGATCTGTATGAAGTTATGTTTACACGTAATACGCCCAAATATGCTGATTATATCGGAACCAGAACTGAAACTGCTGCCAGACAGGAAAAAGAGACCGCGCTCCTGCTGATAGATGAGGCAACAAAACTGATCAGTGATTTTATCATCAAAAACCCTGATATTATCATTCCTGATGTCAGATACAGAGTAATCCAGGTATGGACCGGATTACACGGTGTGGTATCTCTATACAACAGCAGGGTCCTTCAGGAAGTCGAACCTGAAACGGATCATATTTTTAAAAAAATTTCAGATGATCTGTTTCTTCCGGTGACTCTCAACCAGCCATAGACACCCTTTATTAAAACATATTAACTGTATACCCGAAATGAATACCTATATCCGGACTGTTGTCATAGTTAATGACGTTTTCCATAATGCCAAATTCAAAAACACCAATACCGGTCTTACGTTTAAACCCTGCAGCCAGTTCAAATACAGGTTCATCAAAAGCGGAATAATCTGCAAGAGGTGTCGCAATCAATGATTGAAAAATAAAAGAATTATTTTTGCTTAGGGAATATTCAAGCGTATTCATAAATGAATATCTGATATCGTAATAATTCATAAGACTGCTCTCTTCATAGTCATAGAATGTCACCCCCGCACCATGGTAACCAAAAAGCCGACCTTTTTGCCAACTCATAGCGACTTGAAGCGTTATATCATGGTTACCGGCCTGTTCAAATATTTCGTCCTGATTCGATGTAGGAAACCTGCATAATACCCTGAAACCAACGGCGGGGTTTTTATCTCTTAGCCTATAAGAGACACCGGCAACCAAATTCCCATAATAGCCTCCGCTTATTGTGTCATCTTTCCAGTCATACGTCCCGTCTCGCCTGACAATAAGCATAAACATTTTATCACGCTCCCAGAGCGTCCTTTTATTCTGGTCAATTCCGAACGTATCATGAAAAGATTCGATAATTTCATCAAGAGCCCCCCCACTGTAAAAATAAAATGGCATTTTAATTTCAACATTCAGCCGCTCTGAAATTCTGAATGATATCTGAGGAATAATCGTAAACACTTCAAAATCGAAGAAAAAAGTCTCATATTCACAATCGTCAAACACCAGACCGACAGGCACCTGAAGCGGAACGATTTCATCCGTTTCTTTGAAAGGCTTCTGAATATTTCTTGCCCAGACATTAATCCACCGCCCTGTCAGATTTATTTGCAGGAATCCCTTTTTATGATAATTGGGATGTGTAAATTCCGGAACAGAAACAATGGCTTCACTTGCATTCACGGGCTGAAGGAAAAAAGGACCAAGCCCATCCGTCGAAGCATGGCCACTCCACGGGAAAACAACCGTGAAAAATAACATGCAGAAAAATATTGCTATTGTAATTTTATTTACAATCATCATATAAATCCTGAGCATGAGTTAATATATAAAATTGTTTTGCATTACAGCGAACCGGAGCAAACGAATGAAACACAGACGGCTGTTTATTACAGGAACAGATACAAACATTGGTAAAACAGTATTATCGCTTATGATAATGCAGTATTATTTCAAAAAAGGGGCGACTCCTTTTTATTTAAAACCATTTCAAACAGGCTGTACCGGAACGGATCCTGGTGACAGTGACGCAGGCTTCATTTATCAGAACATTGAGCAGCTTAAGGAGCAAAATTGTAAAGCTTCAATGATATATTGTCTTAAAGAACCCAAAGCCCCATTATTTGCTGCACGAAATGAAAATGTCGAAATTGATATTGACCACATCACCGAGGTTCTTGAAAAAAAATGTACCGGGCATAACCCTGTAATCATTGAAGGTGCAGGTGGCCTTCTGGTTCCTGTCACCAGAGACACCCTTATGGTTGATATCATTCCAAAGCTGAATGCAAAAACAATCCTTGCTGCAAATGCAGGTTTAGGTACCATTAACCATACGCTGCTATCTATCGAAGCGCTTAAGAGCAGAGGGGTCAATAATCCGGCTGTTGTAATGATAAAACAAAAAACCGGTATTGTATCAGACAGCATGCTGTCTGAAAATATTGAAGCAATCGAACATTTTTCCGGTATCAGGCCTTCAGTAATTGGCTATACTGAAAATTTTTCATCTATTGATCAAAAATCATATACTGTAATTGACTCACTATTAACCTGACGCGCAGGTTATTTTTCATCCGGAACCGGCGGTGGCTTAATCGGTGGCGCCCCATGACGACATTCGTCACATTTCCATTTTTGACTGTAAACAGGCTGCACCTGTTGTAAGTCCATATAGACTGACATGTTATATTTAAATCTGTCATTGCCCGCATCAGGCACCTTTGCAACCCAGAGTTTGTGTTTCCTTGCATCGCGCCTGATCCATTTTCGTAGATTGTAATCCGTTCCAACCAGAATTAAGACCTTGTTGCCGAATTGAGTCCTTACCTGCCAGGTATGATTCACTTTCATATCGCCGGTTCCGACGATCATTCTCTCCTTGTAGTGTTCTTCAAATATCTCAACAAGGTAATCGCCTGAGTGCCCGGCTGTCGTAAAAAAAAGTAGAACCAGTATAATCATCGTTATTATTTTCACTGAAGTATTCATCATAAACAGATCACTTCCCCAAAATGGATTCAGCCATTAAATATACTATTCAATTTTTACGAATATTGAATAAGTTATCGGCAGAATTGGTCGATAACCTTAGTAAAATAACTTCATCCCCTTGATACTTGCCATGCTGCAAAACATATGGTAATATTACATATGTTGTTTCCGGCAGTCGCTTTTCCATTGCCCGTTTTCCAACAACTTTTTTCCGGTTCTACTCTATAACTAATTATTCAATATACGATTCAACTCCCTAAGGCGCGTATCATGGACTTAGCATCTCTAATCGGTATTATTTCCGGCCTGTCACTCATTATCAGTGCAATATTTGTCGGCGGCGATATTCACAATTTCATGAATATTCCCGGCTTTATGATTGTGTTTGGCGGTACCATTGCAACAACGTTGATAACATTTACATTCAAGGATGTTCTTGCCGCTTTTAATGCTGCATATTTTATTTTCACCAAAGATAAGGAAGACTCCAATAAAGTTGTCGCAACCATGATAAAACTCTGCCATATCAGCAGGCGACAAGGCATTCTGGAGCTTGGAAAAATAAAAACCGATTCTCTTTTTTTAAAAAAAGCATGCGGACTAATCGCTGACGGTTCAGAAGAAGTGATGATACGGGCTGCCCTTCAAACAGAAATAGATTCTTTAAAAATGAGGCATTATATTGTTCAGGATGTATTCCGGAAAATGGGCGCTTATTCACCGGCTTTCGGTATGTTGGGAACATTAATAGGCCTGGTGCAAATGCTCAGTACATTAAACGATCCGGCTACAATAGGACCGGCAATGGCGGTTGCACTTCTTACAACATTCTATGGGTCACTCGGCTCAACGCTTATTTTTCTCCCGATAGCAGGGAAACTCAAATCCAGAACAATCATGGAGGTCATCAATCTTGAAATCATGCTTGAAGGGTCTATTTCGGTCCTTGACAGCAATAATCCACTAATTGTTTATGAAAAGCTTTCGTCTTTTATTCCTGCAAACAGGCGGGTTCCTTTTAAAAAAATGGCATTAAGATAGGTTTAATCATGGGCAAAAAAAGCAGCTCAAATTCTCTGTTGGAAACTAGTGACGTAACCGACTGGCTAACCACCTTTGCCGACTTAATGACGCTTCTCCTTGTTTTTTTTGTGCTTTTGTTCTCCCTGTCGACGTTTAAGGTGGAAAAATACGAGGAGCTTCTCAAATCGATTCGTGTTAACCCGGGAACCGGTGAACCGACCGCCTCTTTAATTGAATTTATGGAACTCCCGGAAGCCCTGAATACAGAATTAACGATAGAACAGATAACCGGATTAAAACCAAAAAAAGGAGGCCCTCCGGGCCAGGAACAGACTAATGAGGAAATCGTTGAAGATCTGAATCATTTTATAACCCAGAAACGGCTGGGAAAAAACGTTGTGCTTGAAGTCCTTGACGGAAAAATTGTTATCCGTGTCAGAGGCAAAATTCTTTTCAAATCCGGCGAAGCGATTCTTGGGCGAAATGCGGAACCGGTTCTGAATGAAATTACAAGCATCATTGGTGAATATCAAGAATATAATATCAATATAAAAGGCCATACTGACAACAGGCCGATTTCAACCAGAATGTTTAAATCCAACTGGGACCTGTCAGCCATAAGGGCAACCGCTGTCTTACAATACCTCATTAAAAACGGTGTAGATCCGAAACGTCTGACAGCAACAGGGTATGGAGAACTCTTCCCTATTGTTCCAAATAATTCAAATGAAAACAGAGGCCGAAACAGGAGGGTTGAGTTTGTTCTGGAAAAAGAAAACGAGTAGTATAGAGCTACTCGATTACGATGTTGTCACACGGCGTGAAGCATTTCGGCTTCAATCTGAAGCAATGGGTCCGTCAGTCGCAATATTCAATGGCCAGTTGGTAGAAATCGTTGATATCAGTGCAGGCGGTATTTCTTTTGAATGTAAAGGCTGTCATTTAAAAGAGAGAGGCACAATTCAGATTGAGCTCCCCGGACATATAATCCAAAACATTACCCTGTCTGTTGAAATACTCAGAATAACCGATCAGACGATCTGCCATACAAAATATATACAAATTGATGAAGAGGCCGAAGAAAAAATCCACCAGTATATCCTGTTCAGGCAAATTGCAGCCCTAAGAAGACAACGATCCATGAAGGGGAAGTCAGGATGTTAGCCCTCTTATACATTATTCAGGGACGTCCAGATCAATAACAGGGACCCATTTAAGCCAGGAGTCCTTCGGCTTGTCATACAGCTTGAACTCCATGTGAGGTGTTGCCGGAGACCCTTTTCTGTTATTTGGTGTTGCAAACGCCACCCCACCGGCCAGTAATGACTCAACAGACTCCATTCGGACCTTGGCCCCCTTAAAAAAACTAAAATCAATCCCTAACCCGCTCACATTCCAGAAACGGGAATACTTATGGACAAGCGAGGCATATTCCTTATCAATATTGATATAAATAAGCACCTTATTAGAAGACTTAGATAGCCTGTAACCGGAAACAGAGCCAACAGGGACTTCACGATAATAAACCCCGGCTCCCTCTTTTAGAGATCCTAATGTAGGTGCAGTAAGAACAAGGTCCAGCCCTTCAACATGAGTCGAAATAACAGGTGGTTTCTCCAGCCCTGTAAAAACATCGGTAACTTTTCCGGTCCCTGGAATCGCTTCAATATACTGGCCTGAAACAAGTGTTTCAAGATTGGCGGCCTGAATAAGACCCAGGCGGGGTCTTACGACCCAAAATTTGGTACCTTCAATTGCAAGCTTCTCGGCAACCGTATTCAGAACTGCTTTTACAACAACTTTGGACAGGTCCTTATCCGTACTTACCTGTTTTACAATGCCAACATTAATACCTCGGTATTTTATGACAGTATCGACCTTTAATCCGTCTCCGTTTTTGAAGTAAATTGTAATCGGAATACCTGTTTCGCTTGCCGATTCATAATCGTTGTACAAATCAAATAAATGATTGTCTCTGACTTTAGTTGCACCACTGTCCGGTGTATAAAATGCCATCCCGCCATAAATAATAGACTCAAGAGATTCTGTACGAATGTCGATGCCACCAAAATCCCCCTTAACCTGTATACCGCTTGTATTCCAAAAACGGCTGCTTGCATTAACCAGATGCGCATACGGCTTTTCAATAAGCACTTTGATATCGATACTCTGGTCATTCTTTGCAAGCTGGTAGTCCAATACCATCCCAACCGGAATTTTTCGATAATATATCTCTGTGCCTCGACTGATTGACCCAAGTTCAAGGCTCTTCAAGGTTAATCTAAGCCCAGGCGTATCATTTTCCACAGGGGGTGGTTCATCAAGAATGATAAAAGTTCTTTTAGACTTCAGCCCTTTTTTAAAGCTCATCTCAATGTAGTTTCCTGAAATAATTGTATCAAGACCGGATATTTCAGTAAGCGAAAACCGTGGTTTCACTACCCAGAATCGTGTCGTTTCATTTAATGCCCGTCCTGATTTAGGGACAAAATCAAACTCCCCGAGAATACCGTCAAAGTTTTTATTCAGCGTGATTTTGTTTAAAATACCTGCCTCAACGCCGCGATACAACACCTTAGTCTTTCCGGCTACGAGACCTTCAGCAGAATCAAATGCTATCGTTACAGGGATACCCGCATCTGCAGTTTTATAATCATCATATAATCTAAAAGTATCTCCATTAGAGGCCTGCGAAGGTTCTGCTTCATTTTCAGGATGATAAAAAGCAACCCCACCTGACAGAATTGAAGCGAGAGATTCTGCTTTTACTGTCAAACCAACAAGATCTCCGGTGACGGAAATACCACTACAGTTCCAAAAACGTGCATTTTCCCTGACCAGATGTTGATACTCTTTTTTAATATGAATTCGTATATCGATACCATTTGTGTCTGAATTAATTGTATAGCTCTGTACATCCCCGACAATCATTTTTTTAAAATGAATCGGTGCACCCTGATGGATTGAGCCAAGATCCTCTGTCTGGAGTCTCAGGTGGAGTCCGGGTTCGTCCAGCGGTAATGGCGGAGGCTCTTTCATGGCCTGAAAATCATAACACGGTTTTCCGTTACCCGGAATCATGGAAATATAACTCCCGGCCACAAGTGTATCCAGCCCTGAAATGCCCTGTATAGACACGCGGGGCTCAACAAGCCAGAATTTTGTATTTTCCTTTAAAGCTGCTTCAGCATTCCTGTTTACAATGACAGTTGCAGTGACTCCTTTTAAGTCATCGTCAATCTGAAAAGCCTGAACCATCCCTATATGTACGCCTTTATGTTTTAGCTTGGTCTTCCCTTCAACAATCCCTGCACCGGATTCAAAATGGATTCTGATAAGCAGATCTTCTTCAATAAAATTTTTATAAATAAGCCATCCGCCAATAATGAAGGCAATGAGTGGTAACAACCAGATAAAAGAGAATCGGCTCTGCCTGCTCTCTATTGACTCATAAACTGTAACATTTTTATATTCTGTATTATCACCCATTATCAGATTCCTCCAGATCCCATAATAAACGTGGATCAAAATGCATTGCAGCAAGCATCGTTATAACAACAACAGAGGCAAATGCCGTTGCACCAACCCCGGGAACTATTGATGAAACAGCCCCCATTTCAACCATGGCCACCAGTATTGAAAGCATAAAAAGATCCAGCATCGACCAGCGGCCAATCACAGAAATAAACCGATACATCACCGTACACTGGTATGTATTCATCCGCCATTTAAAATGAATGGCGGATAAAAGAAAAGAGAGGACGATGAGCTTTACAATCGGCACAATAATACTGGCAATAAAAACAAGAATTGCAATTGGAATCATTCCGTCCCGTATTAAACAACCGATACCGGTCAGAATGGTATCCGGCTCGCCAAATCCATAATATACAATGTAGGTAATCGGACATAGATTCGCTGGTATTAACAAAAAAAAGCCCGTCAGTATCAACGCCCATGACCGTAAAATACTCGATGGTTTTCGTTCATGGAGTGTTGCATTACATCGCCCGCACTTTCTTAATAACCGACCATCTTCAGTATGGCGGTTACACAACATACCGCACATCGTACAAAGAACGCTTCCCGATGTCAATTCTCCGATACCGTATTTGCCATCTTGTTTTGAGCCGATCCAGTTCCAGACAACCCTCGGTTCAAATGCCAGTGTTGAAAAGACGGCGAGTACAAGTGACGCACTGAAACAATACAGACCGGCAGAGACAGAAATTTCTCCAAAGTCCCGCATTTTGATATAAGCAATAAGAATCCCGAGCATATAAACATCCAGCATGGTCCATTCGTGCAGAATTCTGTACAATTTCAGACCCGTTTTAAGCATTGCCGAAGAATAATTAAATTTAACTGATAAGGTTATAAAAATCAGCAGACCAAAAATTGCCATCGGAACGATAACACTGCAGAACAACACCAGAAATGACATCCACCAGAACCCATTACCGAACATCTGCATTACCCCTTTGATCATCGTACAATTACCTGAAAGACCTAATATATTTAACTCAAGAACAGGTAAAAAACAGGCAGGTATAAAAAGCATCAGTCCAGAAAGACTTAGGGCCAGCGTTCGATTAATGGTGTTTTTTTTGGGGTTTTCAAGAACAGACCTGCACCGCGGACAAAGAAGGCGAGCGCCCTCCGTCACAACGCCTTTGTGCACAACAGCACCACAGTCGATGCAGCCTGCTATACTTGTCTGCCTCACAGGTCGGGTTTCTTCCATAATAGACTAATTTAATTTTTGAAATTTAAGGCAATGCTATGATTCAATCCAGTATCCACCATACAGTCCGAATACTCAACAATGGCAGAAGAACCTTATTTTTTCAAGTACTTTCATGATTGGCATTTAAATGCACAAAAATACCGGGTAATGTAATTGTTTGTGAATTATAGTGATTGTTTTTAACCTGTTGGAACCACAAAGGGGGATTTTTACTATGTAAACGGCAAAATGCCATTATTTTTTTATTAAGGCAGCCCTGCTACCATGCCTGTACAAAATCCACATCCGTATTTGTTTAAATAACGACTGAAATATATCGATCAATTTATATATGCTCTTTTTAATTATGAAATTCCCATAATTCTCTTTTAAAGTATTGATCGTCTCCTTCGTCATGAAACAACAGCCAATGAATTTTCACATATCCAAGGTTTAGGCCAGTGGCTTTGCGTCCCACCCTTTCGAATGGTTTGCTTTTGACTTAACTTCATTATAAAGGAGGCAACTATGAGTTACAAGGGAATTTTGTCAACGAACTTAGTTTTTTATAATGATTTACCTTTATCGTAATAAGCAACAATTACAAAACCTTACATCAAAGCAACTCTCTACAATAAAACCCTGTAATATAAACCCGTTACACAGCCCATATCTCTTCAAGCCGTTCAGCATTTTCGGTAAGGAGCTTCATATATACAATCTCCAGATCAATCATTTCAACGTCTCTGCGCCGAAGCCACTCTGAAAGCCATGCAAACCGGAGTGCAACGATGAATGCGACAAGATTATTCCAACTAACTTGGTCCATGTAGCCTGATGCGTAAAGCGTTGAAACAAGATCGATAGTAAGCTCTCCGGCAAGACTATCCGGGTTTTCCATACCCAGACACCCAAGAAGGTTTGCAAGATCATACACCTCTGGTTTCACACCTGCGAATTCCCAATCTATAACAGCATTTAGCCCTAAGGTACCCCAGATTATGTTTACAGGATGATAATCCCCATGACAAAACCGTAACGGAAGTCCCCCATGCTGATCCATAAAATGTTTCTCCAAAAAAGCTATAAATGGCGTTATGGATGGAACCACTTGGGGATCATTGATTTTTATTTCATCAAATAGTTTATAAATATAACCAACAATCGAGAATGGTGCGTCCTGATTTGATTTCAAAAGGTCAACGGAATTATTTTTCAGTGTCATAAGAAAATCGGCAAGAGTCTTTCCCCGCCACTTGTCAAATACATATTCCGGCCTTTTTAGCGGCACGCCTTGTATAAAAGGAGACATCATCCAATAACGATCCTGTGAAAAAACAACAGCCCCACCATTAACGGCGCGCAGATACGGATTAATCGCCTGCATTTTCTTATCTGATAAAGAACTCAGGTAAGATGCAATCTTCCTTTTTTTTTCCACATCTTCATCAAACACACACTCGAGAACATAAAGCCTGTTATCATCCCCGGTAATGACAGCTCTCAATTCAGAGCGTTCCGGGCTACCGGCGATTTCTATATCCGCTCTGAAGCCGGACAACCGGACATCATATTCCAAAGCTGCTCCGGTAAATATTTTTTTAATATGCCCGGTTATTTTCATCAGGTAATACCATTATATAAATCGTCATTATACCCGATAATCAAGATACCGTTTACCTCAACAGACGGTGCCCTTAGGTTACCGCTTCTACCGAGCGCAGCCTTAAGAATTTCTTCTTTAGTCTCATCTTCGGGTGTATATTCAACACTCTTTTTACCTTTTCCGATAAGAATCTTCTTATATTTTTTTATAATCGCCCAGGCATCATCTGCCTTAATAATTCGCTTTCGGGCATCATCACTATTTTTGACATCGGCATTCTTCTGAGTAAACACATCCTGTGCTTTTTTACATGACACTCAGCCTTTTCTTAAATAAGCCCATTCTACCTTCATATTCCCCTCACTTATAAATTATATTAATAAAATAATTGATCCAGAACAAAAGCATAATCAATGCCAATCCGAGTCAACGGAATACTTCATTTGCAAGCCGTTATTATTATCACCCTTTTTTTATTACTCCCGTGACCACAGATGTTAAGTCACAATTTCAACAGGCAGTGTCTCAAAATGAGACAGTTTGCAGATACTGAGACAATAACATCAGCTAAAGACGAGACAGAACAGAGATTATGGTTCTGAAGGTTCCGGGCCTTTTCGTACCGATATATTATAGACTGCCATAACCGCAAGGGCAAAAAGAGCTGCAATAACACCAATCCCTGCACTATAGACAGCCGGTGCAATTAGCGCGATCCTGATAAAAACCGTTACAACGGCAAACCCGGAATTTCTGAAGGCAACATGATAATCATGCCCATATCTCATGGATATGAGTACAATTAGAATGTCGGTAAATATAAGAAGGGTGTAAAACGATTCAAATATGTCGGCTGTTTCATACCCGGTAAGCTTGCCGATTATACTGCTTATTATGATGCCGTGAAATGCGACAAGAAGCCCAAGGGCTATGATCTTTTTTGAAAAAATAAAGCTTCTTTTATCTGCTTCATCAACCTTCAGCTCAACCCGTTTCATCAATCGATAGAATATCCATAAAACAGAAAAGATAATAACCGCTCCCAGCGATGTTGCGACAACAGGGGCAACTTTATCTGCCAACTGTTCCCAGACAACAGGTTCTTTGATATGTGATATCTCTTTAAAAACATCCCGTAGCAATATCAGGGAAAGTATTTCAAGCTGCCGTCCTACGGATGCAGATACGGAATCTACAATGCTAAAGACAAGCCCCATGACCTCGAGAATTAAGAGCAGTGTAAAAGCAACTTCAATGGACGCAAGGAAAGAATCCGGAATGAAGACACTTACATAATGAGGCAACATGTCAAGCTTCTTCACCTCAACAAGACATAGGGAACCGATAAAACAGAAGATGACCAGAGTACTTACCAACCGGTGCCCGGAGGGGCCAATCCATTTTGTTTCCAAAAAATCATAAATACTGCATATAAAGGCGTTTATTCTTTTCATTTTCTCTTTTTATAAAAAAAAACCACATTCACGCAACATTTTTTTTAAACGGGAATGTGGAGTTAAATATTTCAAACAGCCTGAAAATTTATCAATCAAGGATTTCCATAATCTTACCGCAACATGGAGGGACTCTGTCACCTTTTATCAATTCTACAAATTTATTACAGGTATCACAATAGGCCCGACAGTCTTCTTTTGCACGTACATCCGCATACGTTTCTGCATCGGCAGCGTCCATACCTTCAATCATAAATCTTGCAAATTCACTTTTAGCTGGGACATATTCACCTACAGGGACAAGCTTTTTGTTAAACCTTACACAATCTACAACAATTTTCCATAGAGCTTCAAGCTTTGCTTTTTCATCAGCATTCTCAGGTGTAAATTCAACAAGGTTCTTCTCAATATCAATTTTCATGCCAACCTCCTGCTGCGTTAAAAAAATTTAAATTATTGCAATAACATATAGCAACTTTGATGCCATAACTTATTTGAGTTAATTTATCATGATAAAAAAACGAGAAAATTCAGCGATAATATGTTGAATAACAGGATAATTATGATATTATCACTTCATTTATAAAGTACTGCAAAGGCTTATTTTAATGAAGAATACAATAATTACCCCAATTGGTAAAGACCTTATAGAGGATAGCGCTCTTCTTCTTGCGAAAACATTTCGCGACAATCAGGGTAACCGGATAATTCTAAAAGGACTGACTTCTGAGGAGAGAGAAAAAAATCAGTTGAGCCTCTTCAAGGGCCTGATTAAAGCCTGTCAAGCCTCAGGAACTGCAGAGGCACTCATTTATAACAACTGCCTGAAAGGTGTATCCCTTGCATATCCTCCAGAGAAATGGCCATCGTCATTTCTATCCTGGTTATACAGCGCCGCAGGGGTAATTAAGACCGGCCCCCGTTTCGCGGCCAGGTTTGCCAGATTCGATAACTACATGAAGGGAAATCATATAAATACGCCTCACTGGTATATCAGTATTATTGGTATTGAACCGTCCTGTCAGGGGAAAGCCCTTGGCAGTATGCTGATCAATCCGGACACAACTGTTACCTTGAGACATCGTTAGAAAATAATGTAGTACTATACAAAAAATTTGGATTCAACGTCATAAAAAAAGAAACACTGCCATACTTTCACCTGCCCATGTGGTACATGGTCCGTCCGACGTGACAGCATACTAAAACAATTATGTATTTTTCAAGAACCAGTCAATTGCTGAAACAGGGAAAAACCAGCCTGTTGACTTTCTTTTTACACCGGGGACTTTTGGTGCAACACGCTGGATTGCCGAAATCTGGAACCCGGTTTCTTCTGATATTTCAAGAACTGAAAGAAGCGCTTCGTCTTTTGGTTTTTCTTCTCCGGCAACCTTTCGTGCATGTGGGTGCTCAATTCTGACAACCCCTCTGTCACTGAATATAATTGGCCAGCCAATAACCTTTGATATCATTTCTGCTTTTTTGTCAAACGCAACATTATAGTCGTGCCATACTGTAATGCTTTTATTAAATGCATCAACGATATCAATCCTGCCTATCACCGGGGCACCACTAAATGAATAATCATCGAACGGCTCTGCTGATCTGTTCATAAACACTCCTGAATGCAACTTATTTTTTTTTGATGAATTAAACGCCATGCTATCGAACTTAAACAACGGGCCAGAAAAACCAAAGCAGGTATAGAACATTCGCAACAGAGACAACAGTATTATTCAAAGTTTTAATTCAACGCTCGTTGATAACAGATAGAAAACTAATCACAAATAAAGATAAAAATCAAATAGAAATTCAATAAGTTGGACACCAAGAATAGTTAGCCACTTACATTGAACAAAAAAAGCTCCCCCCCTTCCAAAACAAATTTAATGAGGAACATATATGGCCCTACTCAACCCCCTTAGGCATCGGATATATTTTTTCACCGCCCAACACATACCCGCCATCAAGACGAATAACACTTCCGGTCATAAACGGCGCATCATCAATTAAAAACATAACAGTCTTTACAATGTCCTCAATTTCTCCGATTCGTGCAAGAAGCGTATGGTCAATGAGATCATTTTTTATTTTGTCAGGAAAAAGCCCCCAGCCACGGGTATTGGTTCCATGCCTTGTATCCATAATACCAAGCATTATCTCATTTACCCGAACCCCGGGGGCACCTAATCGTGCCCAGGTCTCTGTTAAAAGTGAGATTCCCCGGTTCAAAGCAGAGTAGCCCTCATTAAAGACATAGCTCGCCGGACCGGACCGGCCAACAATCCCGGCTATTGATGAAAAATTTATAACTACGGCATTTTCAGATTTCTTTAAATAAGGAAAAGCATGCGTAAACACCCAACGTTTTGCGCGTAGCGTGGTCGCCATTTCAAGCTCCCATTGTTCAAGCGTATATTCGCCATGAACAACAGGCATACCACCTCGTTCGATATTATTGATCAGAATATCGAGACGACCAAAACGTTGAATAACATCTTCAATCAGATCTTTTATTTTATCAGTTTCAAGAAGGTTCACTTTGAAAATTTCATAATCGGTCCCGGTTTGGCTGAAATCGTTAACCATGCCTGTATAGCTCTCTTCCCAGTCATGCCAGGTCAAAGCAACACGAATACCTTTTTCGGCAAGAGCTATACCGGTCTCTTTACCAATACCCTTAACTGCCCCTAAGACCAGTGCAACCCGTTCCTCCGACATAAAACCTCCTGACGCTGCTACATTATTTTCCCAAACAATTGTTTCTGAATCCATTTCATGCCTTCTTCAAGCAACAGGGCATCATCCGTTTTAATTTTCTCGTACACCCCGTCTTCAAAGTCAGCTTCTTCCATCAATCCATCTTCAAATATCTGCTTTCGAAAAGTGTCAATATCATAACAGCCCAGAACAAATTTTTCCTTGTATTCACCTTCAAGCGGTCCGGGCATTACCTGATGTTTCAAACTTATCAGTTCAATCATTTTGTCATTGAGCCTGTTGTATTCAATTATTTCCTGGGTATCGATCCAGTCTCTTACTTTAATCTTTTCGCCTTGTTCAAATCCCTCACAGACAGGATCTTTAATCAGGGCAAAATGTTCTGTTATCTGCCCGGTTTCTCTTGACCTTGAAATAGCACGGGCCAATGGGAAGATTCTACACGAAGCGGGGCGATCTGAATATACACTGCAGCCCTGTTCGGTGACAAACGGACAGGCATGTCTGTCAGATGGTTTTGTCTTTAATGAGACTACCGGCAGGCCAGTTGTATCACCACTGTAGATCATTGCATATTTTTGAAGAAACTCAGTGGACGTCAGTCCCAGAAAGTTTTTCAGCCTGATTATATCATAGGGATAGAGAAACTGGTTTACGTCGATACAACATTGATTAAAACATGATACTTTTTTATGGCATGAAAATTTAAATGTATCATCAAGGCCAATATATTCAGGTTCTATAGTCATTTTTTATCTCCTTATTCCGAACGTCCTGTTTAAATCACTTAATTGTCATATGAAACACTGGATTATTATATACGAATCTGCAACCTACCACTCGCCGCCGACCCGTCTCCGCAAACAAATAATGATTGATCACGAAAATTATGTAAAAAAAATCAATAAATTCAATAGTTGATGTTTTGCAATATCTTGTAGTCTACAGCGTAAAAAAAATCAAGATATTGTAAAGATTTTAAAACGACATTTTTATCGACTTAATTATAAGGGCATTTGAACAAAATTTCTTGACATACATAGTGCTCAGTGATAACTTTGCCGTTTGATTATTATGGGTTAGAAGATACAGTTTTCTTTGATACCTAAAAAAATCAGATTATTAGCCTGCAAATATTAGGTTGCGGCCGCTAAAACCGCACCTTAAGCTAATTTTAAGTTTAGTTTTATAATGCCTGAAAAAGTAAATTTTTCGGCAAATTGATGTGAGGGGTAATACAATTATTCGAATTGTATTACCAAACAGTTAACGTTGGTGTTGAATATTAATTTAAAAAATAAAAAAATTTCAACACCGAATTAGGGAGGTATAATAAATGCCAAGCTATGTAATCACTGAAAAATGTGACGGCTGTAAAGGCGGGGACAAAACT
>JQIA01000600.1_pt1 | contig 18740 bp, 11 predicted proteins | sample 811431 | NCBI WGS metagenome assembly JQIA01 (sample SAMN02998118, study PRJNA258478) | marine sediment metagenome | biome: marine; feature: seafloor; material: sediment; isolation source: oil-polluted sediment collected from 3 locations (0.5 km, 0.7 km and 0.9 km)... | place: USA: Gulf of Mexico ...
CAATTCTTAAATGATAAATATTCTTTAACTTCTTCTTTAACACCTTTTTAATAGTTTGTAATTCTTTAAAAGTAATATCAGCATTCATAAATTGCCCATCTTCCATTTGCTTATTTACAATTTTTTCAACCAAATTATCAAAAGCCTGAGCAGTTGGTTCTTTTATACTTTTTGAAGCAGCCTCCACAGAATCACACATCATTAATATGGCTGTCTCTTTTGAAAAAGGTATTGGCCCCGGATACTGAAAAGAACTTTCATCAACTGTCTTCCCTTCCAATTCTTCTTCTTTTTTATAAAAATAATATACTAAAGTTGTTCCATGGTGTGTTCTAATAAAATCGATTATCCTATCTGGCAACCTATTCTTTTTAGCCATTTCAACCCCCTTAATAATATGATTTATTATTATTTGTGCACTATCCTTTGGGGTAAGTTCATTATGTGGATTTACGTTGGTAGATTGATTTTCTGTAAAAAACATTGGGTTGTTCATCTTCCCAATATCATGGTACAACGCTCCAGTACGTACAAGCATTGAATTTGCATGAATTTCGTTTGCGCAGGCTTCAGCTAGATTTGCAACTTGTAATGAATGTTGAAAAGTCCCAGGAGCTTTTTCAGCTAATTCATGCAATAACTTAGAATTTGTATTTGATAATTCTTTTAAGGATTCATCGGAAATTAACCCAAACATTTTTTCAAAAATGTAAATTAATGGTAAAACAAATAATGTTGCCGCTCCATTCAATGTAAAATACAAAAATTTATCCCAATTCAAATTTTGTGCATTTCCTTCTTGAATAATTGAAAAGGCAAAATAAGCAACAAAATAAACTAGCGTAATTTGAAGTACAGATATAAATAAATTGGCTCTTTTATACAACTCAGAAATAGTTAAAATTGTAACTATCCCAGCAATTATTTGTAAAAAAATAAATTCAAAACTATTAGGTACTATAAACCCTAGCAATAATACTGTTAACACGTGTGTAAACAATCCAAGTCTAGCATCAAAAAAAGCTTTTAGAACTAGCGGTAATATTACTATTGGAGCAACATAGATATATTTTGCATCATACTTAACGATAACAGTAATTAATAATACTATTAAAATTATATTAAAAAAAATGAAAGTTACCTTATTATTATTTTCAAAAATTTCTTCTCTATACTTTCTCAAAAATAAGAGTAACATTAAAAAAGATAACGCAACCAAAATGGTATATCCAAATACAATCCAATAATAATTGGATGTACTCCATACCTGTGATTCAAATTCACTTTTGATAGAATTTAATTTGATTAATTTATCTCCTTCAACAATATCACCTTTAAAAATAATTCGTTCTTTCTCAGAAACCTTTCCTTTCGTATAAGAGACCTTACTTAAATTCTCTTGCAACACTTTTTCTGTAAAACTCTCATCGAAACTTACATTTGGTTTTAATTCAGCATAAATAATATTTAACACATTTGCTTCTACTTGTGTAAATGGCTGAATTCCAATTTTAGAATTTATAAAATCTAAAATCTGGGAGGATCTATAAAGTTTATAGGGTTGGATATCATGAATTTTATTTCCTCTACGAAGTGTTATTCCTTTATTCTCTAGAATTTGCCCTCCTAAAGGCTCTAAATAACCATATTCATAAATCTCAGAGACAATATCAGACACTTTTTGTATTAAATCATTATTATCCTCTTCAGATAATGTCGCATTAAGCATTACTTGTGCAACCTTAAATGAGATTGATTGTTTTACCTCAATTGCTATATCTTCATTGTACTCGAAAATTTGTTTAGAATTTTCTGTTATTTGCAGAGTCTCTCGCTCTACCTCATCTACTGATTTTTGAATAGCGAAATCAAAAGGAGCGTAATAATTTTCGTATTGCCAAGGTTTCCCTTTCTGAAATTCGTATTTAAACTGCCCCCCTTTTGGGAACAAATAGACAACCAAAATAATTGTAACTATATATAAAAATAGCTTATATATTAATGAATGATTTACAAGTAATTTATTTATGAAGTTTTTCACGAAGTTAGCATTTGCATTCAAAAATAACAATTATTATGTTATTAACATTTGCATCCAGCTTTATTTTTTAAGATATCTTCTAATCGATTAGGAGTATTTGAATTTACCCAATCTTTATATGTTGAATAATTTATTTTTTTATGAATCTTATCTGTCTTTTTCAATATTTCTTGAAGTGTAGAGTCTGGCTTAAATTCAAGCCTAGAAATCTCATTAAAAATAGTATTTATTTGTATATTAACTTTTGATTTAATTTCATTATTATAATTAGTTAACCATTTTTCAAGTGCATCTTCAGTTAAATGTTTATCAATAATTAAAGCTGTCATTTCTTTTCCATGCTTTTTCGATTCTTGAATATTCCCTCTTCCCGTAACTGCATTTCCCACTGCAAAAACATTATCAAACCCAAAAACATGGTAATCCGCTTCTTTTCTCATTTTTAATGAAGAATGATCATATTCCAATCCTTTTAATTGTTCAGGTATACTACCAATGGAAGAAATTACCATTTCAGTTTTTAATTCAAAAAAACTATTTTTAATTGGAATTAGTTTTTCATTTTTTAAAGCAGCATTTTGAAAAACAATACCCTCTAACTTATTATTTTTTTCAGTAAAGTTAACAGGAATGCTCAAAGGTATAAATTCAAATAAATATTTTTCTAGGTATTTATTTAATAATTTTTTAGAAACCAATTTTGCTTGTTCAATACTATCTTTAGAATCATTTTTAGGAGTTTTTAAAGGCATTTCTTTTGCTGTTCTTCTATAAACTAGTCTAGCCTTTCGAATGTTTAAATCTTCAAATGAAATATTAAAATCTTCTAATATTTTAGGAATTCCTTTTTTCTCTAAGGTAAATAGATCAACATCAATTCCTTTTTTTACATAAAGTTTCTTTTTTACCAATTCAATCATCACAATTTTTATAACATCAAGTGAAGCCAACCCTCCTCCAACAATAACTGCGTTTTCTTTAATGAAGTAGTTTTTCCCTATAAAATCATGTTCGTGCTTATGGTTAAACCAATTGATAAATGAATTTTGATAAATTAATTCTTTATCCAAAAATTTACTAATGGAAGGAATTGGTAATTTTCTGTCCTCCCAAGAACCATTCGCCAGAATAATTGCCGAAAAATTCCAATTTTTCAAAAGCTTAAGAAATTTAATATCTCTCCCTATTTTTGTTTTAGGTACAAACCGAATGTTTGGATGATCCAGCTTTTTATCAATCTCTCTTATTTGCCTATCTCTAAGATTTATATGCCAATTAGGTAATCCGTCTTCAATTTTACCATAAGGCAATTTATTCATCTCAAAAACAACAACTCGAAATCCCTTTTGAGCTAACAAATTAGCGGCTTCAGAGCCTGAAATGGATCCTCCAATTACTGCAATATAGTGCTTATTAAAATCCCCATTTAAACTCATAAATTGTTCTTTTTGAATACTTCATGCAAATTAGGAAACATATTTTTTTACAACGTGATATTTATTACATTCAATAAACTCTATTCTTATGCCTTTAAAATTGCTTAAAATTACTTAAATTCGCACTAGAATTATTCTAAGAATTATATATGAAATGAGCATGTTAAAATGTTTATCACCCAAGGGAATGATAAATAGCGAACAGCATGTGACCGTTAAAAAATAATAAATATGAACACATGAAAGAAGTTGTAATTGTATCTGTGGCTAGAACACCTATTGGAAGTTTTTTGGGAAGTTTAGCTACTGTTTCCGCACCAAAACTGGGTGCAATCGCTATAAAAGGCGCATTAGATAAAATAAATTTAGACCCAAAATTAGTGGATGAAGTATTAATGGGAAACGTTGTTTCAGCAGGCTTAGGGCAAGCTCCTGCACGTCAAGCTGCTATTTTTGCTGGTATTCCTGATACAGTTCCATGTACAACCATAAACAAAGTTTGTGCTTCTGGTATGAAAGCCATCATGATAGCTGCTCAAGCTATTAAAACAGGAGATGCTGAGATTGTTGTAGCCGGTGGTATGGAAAATATGAGTAGTATTCCTCATTATATACAAGGAAGAAAAGCGGTGAAATTAGGAAATTTGAAAGTTACTGACGGTTTATTGGTTGATGGTTTAACTGATGTTTATGACCAAAACCATATGGGAACTTGTGGTGATTTATGTGCTAATGAATATAATTTCACAAGAGAAGATCAAGATAATTTTGCTATTGATTCCTATACTAAATCTGCAAATGCTTGGGCTAATAAAAACTTTAAAAATGAAGTGGTTCCTGTTGAAATTCCGCAAAGAAGAGGAGATTCAATTATTTTTTCTGAAGATGAAGAATATAAAAACGTGAAAATGGAGAAGATTCCAACATTACGACCTGTTTTTAGTAAAGACGGTACTGTAACTGCTGCAAATGCTTCAACATTAAACGATGGTGCTGCTGCCTTAGTAATTATGAGTGCTGATAAAGCCAAAGAATTAAATTTGAAGCCTCTAGCAAAAATTAGTGGGTATGCAGATGCTGCTCAAGAACCAAAATGGTTTACTACTGCTCCTGCTAAAGCTTTACCTAAAGCTTTGAAAAAAGCTGGTATCTCGCAGGATGAAATAGATTATTTTGAATTTAATGAAGCATTTTCTGTAGTTGGGTTGGCGAATATTAAAATTTTAGGACTAGATGCTGCAAAAGTAAATGTAAATGGAGGAGCTGTTTCCTTAGGACACCCACTTGGTATGTCGGGCGCCAGAATTGTAATAGCACTAACTTCTATTTTAGAACAAAATAATGCCAAGTATGGTGCGGCAGCAATTTGTAATGGTGGTGGAGGTGCAAGTGCATTAGTAATTGAAAGAATTTAGGTTTAATTTATGCTTTACGGAATTTGTAATTTAAGTATCGTTCCTCTTAGAATTGAACCAAGTGATAGCAGTGAAATGGTTTCGCAGTTATTATTTGGAGAGCATTTTAAAATATTAGAAGTCCGTAAAAAATGGAGCAAAATAAGAATTTCGTTTGACAACTATGAAGGTTGGGTTGATAATAAGCAAATCGAACACATTACTGAAGAAACGTATGTAAGTCTTGAAAATGCAGAAACTACTTTAACAACTGAGTTAATTGACTTTGCTACTGATGATAACCAGCATTTTATTACAATTCCTATTGGTTCAAGTTTACCTTTTTATAGAAAGAAAAATTTACAAATAAACACCACTAATTTTGGTTATGATGGAACTGTAATTTCTAAAAAGCAACCAAAAGAAGCAATTATTGAAACTGCATTTAAGTTTTTAAACGCTCCGTATTTATGGGGTGGAAAAACTCCTTTTGGAATTGATTGTTCTGGTTTTACTCAAATGGTATACAAACTTTGTGGATACAAGTTATTACGTGATGCAACCCAACAAGCTACTCAAGGCGAGGTTCTAAGTTTTATTGAAGAAAGTGAGCCTGGTGATTTAGCCTTTTTTGATAACGATGAAGGTGTAATTACTCATGTTGGTATTATTATGAAAGATAATTATATTATTCATGCGCATGGGAAAGTGAGAGTTGATAGAATTGACCATAGTGGTATTTTTAATATTGACACTCATAAACACACTCATAAATTACGAGTTATTAAAAAAATTATATAAAAAAAGCTCACTAAGGTGAGCTTTTTTTATATAATTTAGTATCTAATTCTTATTGCTTCAGTTCTTCGTAAACTGGTTTAATTTCATTTAACTTATCTGTCATTTCAAGATTTTCATACAAGCCCATTAATGTTTGAACAATACTAATACTTTTACCATTCAACTCAAAAGCTTTTTCATAATATGGAACTGCTTGTTTATAAACCTCAAACTGTTCAGCTTGTAATTTGTCGTATTTCGCAAAATCTGATAAACTATTATTCATTTCTTCTATTATGGCAGCAGCCTTTTCAATAATTGCAGCACCAATATTATTATAAGCATCTCCATAATCAGGCTTTAATTCAATAGCCTTTTCAAAATACTCAATTGCTTCATCAATCTTATCTTGATCCATATTCATTACTCCAACATTATAATATAAGGTTGGGTCTGTTGGGTTCAATTTAATAGCTTCTTGTAAACGTTCCTTAAATTTATCGTTATCACCCTCTTTGTAATATACGTTTGCCTCATCAATTAATAATGAATAACTATCTGGAAATTCCCCTCTTCCTTGAGCAATCACTTCTAACGCTTTTGAATTATTTTCAAGAGCCACATAATTTTGCGCCAAGGTTTTAAAAATAAACTCCCGTCTAGAATCTTTAACCTCTTCACTTGGGTTTTCAACAATACCCAACTTTACCTGTAAGTCCATTGCCTTTTTATCATTAAAAGTAACATCTTTACCGTCTTTTTTCAAGGTTGCTTTATAAATAGTTGCAATACCCGTATAGTTTAGATCTAATAATTTCTCATACAATTTTCTTGAGGCATCATAATCTTTACCAAAATAATATATTAAAGCTGCATTATCTAAAAAAGAAGTATCTCGTGGGCTCAATGCAAATACTTGTTGATACTTTTTAGCAGCGCTTACATAATCTTCAGGCAATTTTGTTTGTACAGCAACATTATAATTATTTGATGCAGCTTCTGCAACACTATTTATAAGAACATTCAATAATTCTGCAACCTCATTCGTATACTTAAACTTATTAGTTTCATTTTCATAATCAATTAATTCATTAAAAGCAGATCCTACTTTTAAAATATCTGCTTGTGAAGACCCATTTTGATAAAGGGCTTTCCCTTTTAAGTAATAAAATTTAGACTTTGTTTTTTGATCTGCATTTGCTATTAGGCCTTCTGCTTGATTGATTGCAGCAAGAGCTGAACTAAAATCATTTGCCTTTATAGCTTTTTCTGCTGTTTTAAGTTCGTTTTTCTGACTGAATACTGTCATACTTATCAATAAAGCTGACAGAACTATTAGTTGTTTTCTCATTCTAATTGGTTTATTCTTTGTTTGTATTATCATCATTATTATTTTCAATTTCCGTGCCATTTTCTTTTTCATCTAATTCTTCTTCTTCCTCATGCAATACTTTAGCAACCGCTGCAATAGAGTCGCTACCTTTTATATTTATTAATTTAACACCTTGTGTGGCCCGTCCCATTACTCTTAAATCTGCAACAGCCATTCGAATGGTAATTCCTGATTTGTTGATAATCATTAAATCATCATCATCAGTAACATTTTTAATTGCTACTAAACTTCCTGTTTTATCAGTAACATTAATAGTTTTAACACCTTTACCTCCTCGATTGGTAATTCTATAATCGTTTAAACTAGAGCGCTTACCATATCCATTTTCAGAAACTACAAGCACATTACTTTCTTCATCATTAACAGCAATCATACCTATTACTTCATCATTGGAATTCGCTAATCTAATTCCTCTTACTCCAGAAGCATTTCTACCCATTGGGCGTGTTTTACTTTCTTCAAAACGAATAGCTTTACCAGATTTTAAACCAATCATAACTTGACTATCTCCAGTTGTTAATTTCGCTTCTAAAAGTTCATCTCCTTCTTTAATAGTTATGGCATTGATTCCATTTGTTCTTGGTCGAGAATATTGTTCTAATGAAGTCTTTTTAACTTGCCCCATTTTTGTTGCCATTATAATATAATGACTATTTACATATTCTTCATTCTTTAGATCTCCGGTTACCAAAAATGCTTTAACCTTATCGTCTTGCTCAATATTTATTAAATTTTGAATGGCTCTTCCTTTAGAAGTTTTACCTCCTTCTGGAATTTCATAAACACGCATCCAAAATACTTTTCCTTTTTGAGTAAAGAATAACATATATTGATGGTTTGTACCTACAAATAAATGTTCTAAGAAATCTTCAGTCCTAGTTGCAACACCTTTTTGTCCTCTACCTCCTCTATTTTGAACTTTATACTCGTCTAAATTCGTTCTTTTTACATATCCTGCATGTGAAATTGTAACAACTACTTTAGAATTAGGAATCATATCTTCAATAGATAAATCTCCACCAGCATATTCTATAACAGATCTCCTATCATCTCCATATTTTTCCTTAATTGCAGTTAACTCATCTACAATAATTTGGAAACGTCTACCTTCATCTGATAGAATATCTTTTAAATCTGCAATTAATTTAGTTATTTCGTCATATTCTGCTCTTAGCTTATCTTGCTCTAGACCTGTCAATTGGCGTAAACGCATTTCAACTATAGCCTTCGCTTGAATTTCTGACAAATCAAATCGTTCTATAAGTTTTTCTTTAGCCTGATCTGCATTAGAACAACTTCTGATTAATTTAATTACTTCATCAATATTATCGCTTGCAATAATTAGTCCTTCTAAAATATGTGCTCGTGCTTCTGCTTTTTTAAGTTCAAATTCTGTTCTTCTAACAACAACTTCATGTCTATGTTCAACAAAATAATGAATTAACTCCTTTAAATTTAATTGCTGAGGACGTCCGTTCACTAATGCAATATTATTGACACTAAATGAGGTTTGTAACCCTGTATATTTATACAACTTATTTAAAACAATGTTTGGTATTGCATCACGTTTTAAAACATAAACGATTCGCATACCATTTCTATCAGATTCATCACGAATATTGGCAATACCATCTAATTTTTTATCATTCACCAACTCAGCAGTCTTCTTAATCATTTCTGCTTTATTCACTTGATAAGGAATTTCAGAAACAATAATACACTCACGACCCGCAACCTCTTCAATTACTGCCTTTGCTCGCATTACAATTCTTCCCCTTCCAGTTTCAAAAGCCTCTTTAACACCTTCATAACCATAAATAATACCTCCGGTTGGAAAATCAGGAGCCTTTATATGCTGCATTAATTCTGAAATTTCAATCTCTCTATTATCAATATAGGCTAATGTTCCATCAATTACTTCAGTCAAATTATGAGGGGCCATATTTGTAGCCATACCTACAGCAATACCTGAGGCTCCATTCACCAATAAATTTGGAATTCGAGTTGGTAGTACCGTTGGTTCTTTTAATGTATCATCAAAATTTAATTTATGATCTACTGTATCTTTTTCAATATCAGAAAGCATTTCTTCTGATATTTTTTGCATACGCACTTCTGTATAACGCATTGCTGCAGGACTATCACCATCTACAGATCCAAAGTTACCTTGTCCATCTACCATCATATAACGTACACTCCAATCTTGAGCCATACGTACCATTGAGTCGTACACAGATGTATCTCCATGTGGGTGATATTTACCCAATACTTCCCCAACTATTCTTGCTGACTTTTTATAGGATCCTGTGGCTTTAATTCCTAATTCATGCATCCCGTATAATACCCTTCTATGCACAGGCTTTAAACCATCACGCACATCAGGCAATGCTCTTGAAACTATTACTGACATTGCATAATCAATGTAAGCAGATTTCATCTCATCTTCTATATTAATAGGTATCAATTTTTCTCCGTCCGACATAAATTTTTAATTTTTTTTAGTATGTTTTTATAACAAAGCAATATACAATTTTTAACATTTTTACAACTTATTTATAGGGTTGTTTTTATATTTTTTATCAACAATAAATGAATTAAAAAAACACCCGTAATAATCTGATTTTCAGTAATTTTCAACATGTAAATACGTCTATTTTATTAAAAGATTTAAAAGAGGAACTATTTTTGTGCAAAAAAAAGAAAAAAATCAGTTAATTTTACAATATAAACAGAAAACTATGGACGATAATTTTTCACCAAAAGTTAAGGATGTGATCGCATATAGCAAAGAAGAAGCTTTGCGTTTAGGTCATGATTTTATAGGTACCGAACATTTAATGCTTGGGCTTTTAAGGAAAGGAAATGGAAAAGCAATTGAAATTTTAAATTCGTTAGATATCAATCTTGATCATTTAAGAAGAAAAATTGAAGTTCTAAGCCCCGCTAATCCTTCTGTAGACTTTGCCACCAATGAGAAGAAAAGTTTACATTTAACTAAGCAGGCTGAAAAAGCACTAAAAACAACATTTTTAGAAGCTAAACTTTATCAAAGTGAATCTGTAAATACTGCACACTTGTTGCTATGTGTTTTGAGAAATGAGAATGATCCAACAACCAAACTTTTGAATAATTTTGGCGCTAGTTACGATGATGTAAAAACCATATTTAAACAAACCTACTTAGATGAAGATCTAGATTTACCTAGAGCTGAAAGCACATCTGATGATGATTTTGACACCCCTAAACCAAATCCTTTTGAACAATCTAAAGGAGGAAAAGCCGTTCAAAAGAAATCTAAAACTCCTGTTTTGGATAACTTTGGACGTGATTTAACACATATGGCAGAAGAAGGGAAATTAGACCCTGTAGTTGGAAGAAAAAAAGAAATTGAACGAGTTTCGCAAATTTTAAGTCGTAGAAAAAAGAACAACCCTATGCTAATTGGTGAACCAGGAGTAGGTAAATCTGCTATTGCAGAAGGTCTAGCCTTACGTATAATTCAACGCAAAGTATCGCGTATATTATTTAACAAGCGTATTGTTTCACTTGATTTAGCCAGTCTTGTTGCTGGAACCAAATATCGTGGTCAGTTTGAAGAGAGGATGAAAGCACTTATGAATGAATTAGAAAAAAATGAAGATATTATTTTATTCATTGATGAAATTCATACTATTGTTGGTGCTGGAGGAGCTACTGGTTCTTTAGATGCTTCAAATATGTTAAAACCAGCATTGGCACGTGGTGAAATTCAGTGTATTGGTGCTACAACGTTAGATGAGTTCCGTACAAATATTGAAAAAGATGGAGCATTAGAGCGTCGTTTTCAAAAAGTTATTATTGAACCAACTTCTGTTGATGAAACTATTCAAATTTTACAAAACATTAAAGATAAATACGAAGAACACCACAACGTTGATTATACTGATGAAGCAATAATTGCTTGTGTAAAATTAACCAACAGATATATGACAGATCGTTTTTTACCAGATAAAGCTATTGATGCATTAGATGAAGCTGGATCTCGTATTCATATTACTAATATTGTTGTTCCTGAAGAAGTATTGAACTTAGAAGCTCAGTTAGAAAAAATTAAAGAGGACAAATCTGCTGCAGTAAATGGTCAAAAATATGAAGAAGCCGCTCGTTTAAGAGACGATGAAAAACGCATTGAAGGATTATTGTTAAGTGAACAACTAAAGTGGGAAGAGGCTTCAAAATTAAATCGCGAAATTGTAACTGAAGATAATGTGGCTGAAGTTGTTTCTATGATGACTGGAATTCCAGTTAACAGAGTTGCAGAAGCAGAAAGTATAAGATTGCATGATTTACCAAAACTTATCAAAGGAAAAGTTATTGGCCAAGATGAAGCTGTTTCTAAAGTTGTGAAAGCTATTCAGAGGAATAGAGTTGGACTTAAAGATCCAAACAAACCAATAGGGTCATTTATATTTTTGGGGCAAACAGGGGTTGGTAAAACACAACTTGCAAAAGTTTTAGCTACTGAATTATTTGATAACGAAGATGCTTTGGTTAGAATTGATATGAGTGAATACATGGAAAAATTTGCGATATCTCGTTTAATTGGTGCTCCTCCGGGGTATGTTGGCTACGAAGAAGGTGGACAACTTACTGAAAAAATTAGACGAAAACCATATGCGGTAGTACTTTTAGATGAAATTGAAAAAGCGCATCCAGATGTGTTTAATATGCTACTTCAAATATTAGATGATGGATTTATTACAGATAGTTTAGGTAGAAGAATTGACTTTAGAAACACCATAATTATTATGACTTCTAATATTGGTTCACGCCAATTAAAAGATTTTGGGGTTGGAGTTGGATTTGGCACTGCATCCAAAACAGCACAAGCAGATGCTAACGCAAAAAGTGTTATTGAAAATGCTCTAAAAAAATCGTTTGCTCCTGAGTTTTTAAACAGAATTGATGATGTTGTGGTTTTCAACGCCTTAGATCGTGACGATATACATTTGATTATTGATATTGAATTGAGTAAACTTATTGCACGTATTGAAGATTTAGGTTATAAACTTACATTAACTAAACAGGCAAAAGATTATATAGCAGACAAAGGTTTTGACAAACAATACGGAGCAAGACCTCTTAAAAGAGCCATTCAAAAATATATTGAAGATGCTTTGGCTGAAGAAATAGTTACTGCAAAATTAACTGAAGGCGATTCCATTCATATGGATCTAAATAAAGATAAAACTGAACTTACTATTAAAATTAGTAAAGGAAAGAAAAAGGTTGAGTAAAAATTTAAAACTCGATGTCATATTGAGCTTGTTGAAAATACCTTAATGTAAACTTCGACTGGCTCAGTTTGACAAAATTCATTTCATGAACTTTTCAGACAGCTTTTTTTTGAGTTAAAATTTACTTAACTTGTAGAATTACAATCTTTAACTGCTTTACTTATGACATCTTCTACCAAATTTTGGCTTGCCATTTTCACTTTTTTACCAATAGTATTTTTAATTTTATTTTTTGGACTTTTCTTTACTGTTTTTCTAGAAAACATAATTGAACTTGATCAAAATCATGGAGAATTTCCAGTAGAATTTATTCGATCACTTTTTTGGTTTATACCTCTTATAATTCTTATTGCAGTATCAAGTTTAGGAATCAAAATCTATTATATCGTACACACCAATAATACTACTTCCAATGATACTAACAAAAAAATTCTATGGACCCTACTGTTGATTTTTACAGGGTCAATTGGGTCAATTGTATATTATTTTATAGAAATTGTTCCTTTAAAAAAAACAAATTAGCTTTTCGTAAACAACCCCTTTAGGAATCCTAATCCATAACCTGTAAACTGGGTTAGTGTTGTTATTACACTTACAAAAGCTACTATAAAGTTTTTATTTTTCAGAAATGAATCTATAAATAGCACTAAAAAATAACCCACAAAAAACAAGGCTAAAATCTGAATATTGAATAATAAACCCGCTAGTGAAATTGCAAATAACAAAATAAAAAATGTAGGAAACCAATAGGTTATTTTTGCAGTTTTAGGGTATTTTCTATTTAAAAAAGGTCGCCCTTTTCCAAATGCAAAAGTCTGTTTAAAAAATTGCTGAAAGGAAGCTCTTCTTTTATGAAATACAAAAGCATTTTCAATAAATTGAGTTTTAAAATTATGTTCCCACAATCGAAATGTTAAATCAATATCTTCTCCTATTTTCATTGCACTAAAACCAGCCGTAACTTCAAATGCTTTTTTTGAAATTCCAAAATTAAAACTACGAGGTTGAAATTTATCAACTGATTTTTTATGGCCTCTTATTCCTCCAGTCGTTAAAAAGGAAGTCATACTATAATTTATTGCTTTTTGAATTACTGTAAAAGATTCGTGTGCAGCATCTGCTCCTCCAAAAGCGTCAGTGTAATAGTCATCTAATTTAGTTGCTACTTCCGTTAAATAATGTGGCGGTATAATACAGTCAGAATCAAAAATTAAGAAGTAATTCCCTGTAGCTTTTTGCATTCCAAAATTTCTACTAGCTCCTGCTCCACTGTTTTCTTTATAGAAATATTTAACGTCTAGTACGTTTGAATATTTTGAAACAATTTTATCAACCTTCTCAGTTGAACCATCTTCAATAATAATAACCTCAAAAGGATTCTTAAAGTCTTGGATAGTCAAGCTATGAAGTAATTCATCTATTTCAATAGGTCGATTATAAACAGGAATAATTATAGAAAATTGTAACTCCAAAAGCAGATTGTTTTTCAATTTCAAAGTTAAGGTATTTTATGGAATAAAAATAAGTGGATATACAATACGAAATGCTTCTATATTTCTTTGTTTTAAATAAAAAACCTACTCTATTTAAAATAAAGTAGGTTTTTATTTTTTATATAATTGTTATTTACACTTCTACCTCAACCTCTTCTGTTTCTTCAAGCTTATAGAGTTCTAAATTTTCAATATCAAAATTATCAATATAATCGTATTTCTCAATATTTTCTGAACGAACCAAATTAATAAATAATTTTGCTGATTTAGAAAATTCTGCATTTCGTTGTGAGTTTAAAAGCAATAAATATCCCATAATAATATTTCCTGCCATTTCAACCAATCTTCTTGCATGAAAATCTAAAAATGTTATGTTATCTATTTCATTTACTTTTAAAGAAATCTCTTCGTAAGAAGCCGTCATTTCTTGAAGTTTACCTCTTAAAACAGCATTTTCTTCAGATACTTCACTATCATATGTTTTTATGCGCTCAAGAAAAACTCCGGTAGTAACACCTTTTATTGCTGCAACTGCCTGTAATTGAGTTGTTCCTTCATAAATAGATGTAATTCTAGCATCTCGATAAATACGCTCTATTGGAAAATCTTTCATAAATCCAGTTCCTCCATGTATTTGTAATGAATCATATGCAATAGTATTACATGCTTCACTCGCTGTTAATTTAATAAGCGGTGTAAACACATTCGATAATTTTGCATAAGCTTTCATTTCCATACGTTCTTCCTTCTCCAATTTTCTTTCCTTCATCGTTTCTTCATAAGCTTTAGAAATATCAACGAAACTTGTAGTTTCATACAATAATGAACGTAATGCATCTATACGAACTTTCATATTGGTTATCATTTCATACACTGCTGGAAATTTAATAATTACTTTTCCAAACTGTGCTCTGTCCTCTGCATATTTTAAAGCTTCTCTATAGGCTGCATCAGCAATTCCTACAGACTGTGCTCCTACTCCTAAACGGGCAGAATTCATTAATGCCATAACATATTTGATCAAACCAAAACGTTCATTTCCTACCAATTCAGCCGGTGCATCTTTAAATACTAATTCACATGTTGGAGAACCTTTAATTCCTAGTTTATTTTCAAGGTGTCTTACCTCTACGGCATGGTCGTTACGGTCGTAAATAAACATTGATAACCCTCTGGCATCAGAAGTATTCTCTTCTGATCTAGCTAATACTAATGAAATATCAGCATCTCCATTGGTAATAAATCGTTTTACACCATTTAAAATCCATACTTTCTTTTCTTCATTATAAACGGCCTTCAATTTTACCGATTGCAAATCTGAACCTGCATCTGGTTCAGTTAAAACCATTGCAGCAGTAACGCCATCACGATTAAATCTTGGTAAAAATTTATCTCTTTGTTCATCCGAACCAAATTCATAAATAGTTTCTGCACAATCTTGTAATCCCCAAATATTAGCAAATCCAGCATCTGCTCTGGCAACCATTTCTGCAGCCATTACATATGGAAGTAACGGAAAATTCAATCCTTCATATTTTCTAGGTAATGACATTCCAATCAAACCTGCTTCATGTAGTGCATTGTAATCTTCTGTAGTTCCTTTTGCATATATTACTTCATTATTTTCAATATGTGGACCCTCAATATCAACAGATTCTGCATTTTTAGCAATTGTATCTGCACAAATTCCACCTACAATATCTAGTATTTTCTCATAATTATCAATGGCATCATCATGATTTAAAGGTGCATAATCATATTTTTCTGATTCAGTAAAATTGCGTTCTTTCAATTTTACAATCTTTTGAACAATAGGATGTTCTAAATGAAATTTGAAATCTGGAGTATCTTTGAAAAAATTATCCATTTTATATTTTTTATGTTTGAACTTTCAATTTTGCTAACACTCGCAAAATATAGCTCTAATTATTAATTTAAAATCTATTTTGCGTTTGCCTTGTAAAACTTAATCATTTTTGGAATTACGTCTGCTATATCACCTTCAATAACATAATCTGCTAAGCTATTTATAGGTGCTTCTGGATCGTTATTTATTGAAATAATCATAGATGCATCTTGCATTCCTGCTGTATGCTGTATTGCTCCAGAAATTCCTGCTGCGATATATAATTTTGGACGAACCGTAACTCCTGTTTGCCCTATTTGTCTATTATGGTCTATAAATCCAGCATCAACTGCAGCTCTAGAACCTCCAATTTCTCCTCCTAACAAATCTGCTAATTCAATTAAGTGATTAAAATTTTCTTTAGAACCAACTCCGTATCCACCAGCAACAATAATTGGGGCATCTTTTAAGTTCACTCCTGAATCTTCAATATGACGTTCTATTATTTTGACTACAAAATCTTCCTCTTTTACAATGTTATTTACATCAATTTGAATAACTTCAGTAGGATAGTTCACATCTAATATTTCCTTTTTCATGACACCTTCTCTAACAGTTGCCATTTGAGGATGCATATCCCAATTGATAATATTTGCCATAATACTACCCCCAAAAGCTGGTCTAATAGCATATAACAAATCTTTGTATTCTTTTTTCTCTTTTTTAACAAAGTGATCACCAATATCTAGTATGGTACAATCTGCAGTAAGTCCACAATTTAATACTGATGCCAATCTTGGTGCTAAATCTCTACCTACAGAAGTGGCTCCAAATAATACAATTTGAGGATCTTCTTGTTTTAATATTTCTGTTGCCAATGCAGCATGTGGTAATGTTCTAAAGGGTTCTAACCTTTTATCATCTCCAACATAAATTTTATCAACACCATAAGGTGCAATTTGGCTTGCAATATCTTTCAAATTCTCTCCAAAAACCATGGCTTCTAATGAACACCCTAATTTTTTAGACAATCTTTTACCTGCTGATAAAAGTTCTTGACTGATATCGGCAACTTTTTGATTTTCTACTTCACAATAAACAAATACGCTTTTCATCTGTAATTCTTTTAATGTTTTATAAATTAACCAATGGTATGGTGTTCAATTAATTCTTTAATCATCATTTCTATATCAGCATCAGAGTCAGATAATATTTTTGCTTCGCTTGCTGTTAATACAATACTCTCAACACTTTTTACTTTTGTTGGAGATCCTTTCAATCCAATTTTTTCAGCTTCAGCATTAATATCTTCTACTCCCCATTCAGGAATGGTTAAATATGGTCTTTGTTCATGTAAGGAAAGTAATAAATCATCTGCCGACCTCAACTCTGTTTTAGTTCTGGCATATTTATATTGCATCACATTTTTGGCATGTCTTGACCTACAATCTGGAGATGATCCATGAACTGTCATTAAACAAGGAAATGGAGCCGAAACAACTTCAACACCTTTCTCTAAACGTCTTTTTACAATAATCTCATTATCTGTGAATGATTTTACTTCTTCCACATAGGTTACTTGTGGAATATTTAACTTGTCGGCACATTGTGGCCCCACCTGTGCGGTATCCCCATCAATTGCTTGTCTTCCTCCAAGTACCAAATCAAAATCAGCTATTTTTTGAATTGCTTTTACAAGTGTATAACTTGTAGCTAAAGTATCAGCTCCTCCAAAACGCTTGTCAGAAATCATGATGCCATAATCGGCGCCTCTATAATAGCCCTCTCTAATAATATCAGCTGCTCGTTGCGGCCCCATTGTTAGCACAGTTACTTCTGTTCCTGGAATTCTATCTTTAATATTTAAGGCTAATTCTAATGCGTGTAAATCGTCTGGATTGAATATCGTAAAAAGTTTACCTCTATTAACAGTACCATCTGGCTTCATTGCATCTGGACCAACATGTTTGGTGTCAGGTACTTGTTTAGCGAGTACTACAATTTTAAGTGATCTCATAGTATGATTGCTTTTTTTAAAAACTTCTCAAAAGTAAGGCTATTAATTGGTGAAAAAAATGACAATACTCATACTTCTAAAATTAATGAACATAAATTTCAACCATAAATAAAACAAGCGCTATTACACTCTAAAACAAGAAAAAGGGTGATTTCCTAAGAAATCACCCTTTCAAATTTAACACTTTATATAAAATTCTTTATTTTTTCTTTTTAGGCTCTTCAACAACCTTTTCAGCAGGTTGCTTGTCCATAAATTCTTCCATAATAGCTGTACTCACACCCATATTAGAAAACCCTCCATCATGAAATAAGTTTTGCAAAGTCACTTTCTTGGTAAGATCAGAGAATAAACTAATCGTATAATCAGCACATTCCAACGCAGATGCGTTTCCTAGTGGAGACATTTTTTCTGCATAAGCTACAAATCCATCAAATCCTTTAACACCACTACCAGCTGTAGTTAATGTTGGAGACTGAGAAATTGTATTCACTCTTACTTTTTTATCTCTTCCGAAGAAATATCCAAAACTACGTGCTACAGATTCTAAATAAGCTTTATTATCGGCCATATCATTATAGTCTGGAAATACACGTTGAGCTGCCATATAAGTTAACCCTACAATACTTCCCCATTCATTCATAGCGTCTTTTTTGTACAACATACTCATCATTCTATGAAATGATAATGCTGAAACATCCCAACCTGTTTTTGTAAAATTATAATCTTGGTTCGTATAATGGTTTCCTCTACGAACATTCACAGACATTCCAATTGAGTGCAACACAAAATCTAATTTTCCTCCTAAAATTTCCATAGCCTCATCAACTAACTTTTCAAGATCCATCATAGAAGTTGCGTCTGCCGGGATAACTTGTGCTCCTGTTTTTTCAGCCAATTCATTAATGGTACCAAGTCGCAACGCAACTGGTGCATTGGTTAAAACAAATGTTGCTCCTTCTTCATGAGCTCTTTCTGCCACTTTCCAAGCTATAGATTTTGAATCTAAGGCTCCAAAAATAATCCCCTTTTTCCCTTTTAATAAGTTATACATAATTGTATGT